>Ga0307935_1000017_pt1 | contig 92006 bp, 83 predicted proteins | sample OrgLakmetageno92_FD_201827 | JGI IMG/M metagenome (GOLD analysis project Ga0307935, IMG submission 201827) | Saline water microbial communities from Organic Lake, Antarctica - #92 | ecosystem: Environmental > Aquatic > Non-marine Saline and Alkaline > Saline | place: Antarctica: Organic Lake...
TATGCTGGTAGACAAGGCATAAAAATAAAATACCCATACCCGTATTACAACTGGCGATAAGCTATAAACCCTATACGTAGTTCAGTTAATCCACTCTTAATAATAGAGTTAATTAATTTAAATTAATATACTTTTGATAGTATGTATAGAATATTGTTGTTTCTTGTTTTACTAACTAGCGCTACTAACGTAGCACAAGAATTTACTGATGCTCGGGTTAAAGAAATGATCCAGCAGTATCGAGAATTGGATCGTGGTCCCTACAAAAGTATCAACTGGTTTTGTCCAGACGGTACGGTTAGAGATTCAAAAGACCCATGCCCTGAGTCCATAGGAGAAGGAATACAGCATGCCAGTTATAAATTTGAGGTAAAAGAACTTGCAAAACAACGCCATATCTTTTTTGGCGAAATTCTAGCCTCTAATGATGTATGGGATTTTTGGGACGGTACTAATAATCACAGTCGTTTAAAACAATATCAATTAGGTAAGTATTTAGAATCTGTCGATAACGGTTGGATTCAAGAGCGTTCTAGATTTTATCGTGGCGCAAGGCAAATTGAAGACGAAGAAGAGTGGGGTCGCAAATTCTATTACACCATCCTAGCAGATAATGATCTTATCGAAAGAGACTTCTTCTTGATTAGAGAAAGCCTGCGTGACCTGCCTCACGATGGAGATACCAATCTTGCACAAGATATACGCAGTTTGAGTAAAGTACTCGCAGAGCGTCATACTAAGTTTATGGATCTACGTATCAAGATACATGGAAATCCACAGGCGCAGGATGTGGAGTCGGTGAAGGAGTGGCTCGATAAAAATGAAGCAAAAATATCAGACACTTCTAAGAAGGGTTTTAATAAACTCATGAGTGATATGCAGGAGTTTTTCCAACCAGTTTCTGTGAGTGATTTGCATAAAATGGTTGCAGACTGGAATAAAAACGATTATATAAGAACACAAGCAGAATGGTTTTCTAAGTTTTATGCAAATGAAAATGATCCTGCTATTATCGTTCCTGCAGCAGCAAATTTGATGTGTGATATAAGAACTAATATTAAAGATGACAAAAGAGGCACACGCCGCACCAATGCCTTAGAGTTGAGTTTAAGATTGGAAGAGTTGATTTTTCAACAAGCTGGAAGTTGGGAGCCCGTGGACCTTCAAGAACACCTCGATAAGATTTATTCTTTGAGTGAGGCATTAGCAAGCGCAGGATATGTAGAAATGTGGGAATGGAATGCGATCGAGCAAGAGTTATTTATTCCTAAAGGGAAAATTATAAAAGCCCATGAACTTTTAGATTTTATAAATACAGGTCGCAGTCAAGTAGAATGGGGTACAGGAATGGTACATTCCATCTACGGTGATGTGGTAGAAGAATACAGCAAATTTGAGCCTAAAGCTTACGGTTTTTATGACGACCGTATAAGAAGCTCCCTATTGTTACCATTAGGCGACGCTATAGGGAATTTAGGTGGTTTAGTTTCTAGACAAATAGGGCTTACCAGCGAGATTGCAGGAGTAGATAACGTCAGCTCTATCAGAGGTTTGAATCCTGGTTATACTAAAGGAAAGCTGGTCGTTGTGGCTGGAAATGCTGAAGGCATGCAGGTAGATCCTAACAAAATTTATATTTTTGATCACCCACCTAGTGATTTGAAACCCGTGTCCGGAATCGCAACAGTTTCTGAAGGGAATTTGGTTTCTCATGTGCAATTGTTAGCTCGCAATTTGGCAATTCCCAATGCGGCTATTTCTAGTGATAATTTGAATGACCTTAAAGACCTTGACGGTCAGGAGATTTTCTATGCAGTAAGTAATCAAGGTACCGTAGTTCTAAAGCCTGCATCAAATATGTCTGCTATAGAGAACGCGTTATTTAATAAGGCAAACAAGAAGGAAAAGAAAACCATTAGAATTCCCGAAGGAAAGTTAAAATTGGAGGGGAAGTTACCATTGGATATGGCCGCTGTAGGAAGTGCTGACAGTGGAATTCTTTGTGGTCCTAAAGCTGCAAATCTCGGTCAGTTGAAGCAACTATTTCCTGATAAGGTGGTGAATGGTATAGTGATTCCATTTGGGGTTTTTAAAGATCATATGAATCAACAAATGCCAGAAACTAGTTGCAGTTACTGGGATTTTTTGATGTCCGCTTTCGCGAAAGCGAAACAGCTAAAGGAAGAAGGAAAATCAGAACAAGAAATAGTAGATTACCAGCTGGAAGAATTAAAAACCTTAAGAGCAGCTATCGCGATAATGCCCTTTAAGAAGAGTTTTATCAGTGCGTTAGAAGACGATTTTAAAAGCATATTAGGCGATCAATTAGGTAATGTTCCTGTCTTTTTACGCAGTGATACCAATATGGAAGACTTGGAAGAGTTTACAGGGGCAGGACTTAACCTTACTGTTTTTAATGCGTTAGAAAGAGAAAAGGTCATCAATGGAATACGGGAGGTATGGGCAAGCCCATATACAGAACGCAGTTTTAAATGGAGACAGGTATACCTAGAAAATCCAGAAAATGTATACCCGTCTATTTTGATCATTCCTACTGTAGATGTGGATTACAGCGGTGTTTTGATTACTAAAGACTTTATCAAAAACGACCCTAACTCTATTACCGTAGCCATGAGTCGTGGTGCTGGTGGAGCCGTAGATGGTCAAAATGCAGAAACCTATCTCGTCGATCGAGAAGGCAATGGCTTATTGATGTCTCCAGCTCGTGAGAACAAACAACGCAAGCTTCCTAAAACTGGTGGGTCTGTAATGGAACAGGTAGATTTTAACAAGCCTATTCTATCTCAGGATGATCTAAAAACCATAAGAGAATTTGCCAAAACTGTTCATGAGGTAATGCCAGGTTCTAAGGACGGAAGTTATACAGGTGCTTGGGACATTGAATTAGGATTTAAAGACGGGAAACTATACTTATTTCAGATACGTCCTTTTGTAGAAAACAATCAGGCTGTAAATTCGGAATACCTGAATTCTATAGATGCAAATGTAAACGTCAACACTGAATTACTACTTCATAAACCCATTGCAAAGTGAAACATATAACTACTATAATAACGGTGCTGTTTACGGCCCTGTTCCTTATGGCATTTTATCCTATTGATGGGTATAATAAAACAGGAATCAAAAGATTAAAGAGGCTTGAAAAAACCTTGGATAGTACTATTACAGAGTATTATCTCAGAAAAGGCTCTTTCAAGAAGTATGACGAAATCAACCTATGGATGTGTGAAAAAACCATTCCTGTTGATAGCATAATGACCGTAGATAAAGAATTCCAACAAGAGATGTTGAGTCTTTTCCCTAGTCGATCTGGTTATGGAATCACTGTTTTAGACTTGACAGACATCCATCATACGCGGTATGCAGCAATGAATGAAAACAGCGGTTTTCAGCCGGGGAGTGTTGGTAAAATTGTTGTAGCAACGGCCTTCTTTAGAGAGTTGAGCAATCTATGTCCTGGTGACTTTAGCGTGCGTACAGAGTTGATGAAAAATAAGGTGGTTAGATCTGGAAACTGGGGCCTTTACGACCACCATACCATTCCTATTTACAATATAGAAAAAGACAGCTTTATAAAGCGCACAGTGATTGCTAGCGATGAGTTTACATTATATGAGTGGTTGGACCACATGTTAAGTGTCAGTAACAACGGAGCCGCAAGTATTGTATGGAGAGAAGCTTTATTGATGCGTATTTTTGGCGATAGATATTTTAACTTAACACAAGAAGAAGCAGACGCTTATTTGGAAAAGGCCAATAGAAGTGAGCTTACCAATATAGCTATAGATTTAGTCAACCAGCCATTAAGAGATTTAGGTATTACTCAAGACGAGTGGCGATTGGGTAGTTTTTTCACTAACGGTCCTGATAAGTACGTGGGTAGTAAAGGAGGCTCTATAGCAACGCCAAAAGGCTTGATGAAATACTTTATCAACTTAGAACAAGGCCTTGTTATAGATCAAGAATCAAGCTTAGAAATTAAGAGATTGCTCTACATGACAGATCGCAGGATACGTTATGGTGCGAGTCCGCAATTGAATGATGCTGCCCTTTATTTTAAATCAGGTAGTTTGTACAGTAATAATAAAGCTTTAGGGACTCCTTATGGAGAATACAAGGGGAACGTTTATAATTACATGAACAGCGTTTGTATTGTAGAACATCCTAATGGCACCAACTACATTGTTTGTTTAGAGAGTAATGTATTAAGCACTAACAGCGCTGGCGCGCACATGTACCTCGCCAGTGCTATAGATAAACAGATTAGAAAGAAATACGAGCTCACTGAAAAGAAGAAGTAATTTTAATACAATTTACACTTCAGAAGTGCCGCTGTTTAAATTGGGGTGGAATCACTAGGCACTTTTCTGTTGGTTATTTTTAAATTTTAAAGCCTCTAGTGCTGCTTCATTTATTTTATGAGAAGTCATATCAGAGGCTTCTATAAGCAGTTGATAGGAGTAATCTTCTTCAATCAATTTAAGCAATGCAATTGTTTTCAATTGGGTAGTTTGATCCTCTATATAAAGTAATGTCTTAAGACAGTCCTCTTGATTAAATAGCGCGATGTGTTTGTGATAATCACTCATTTCTTGCTGAGGTGAGCTAAAACCAGTCTCGAGAAGAGGCAGTAGTTGTGTTTTTAGATTCCTTCCTAATAGACCATCGAGGTATTCCATAGCTTGTAGTTGAGACTCCTTAGTCTCACTTAGAAGCCCTTTATAGGCTACAAAAACATCATCTGGATTGTAATATAGCGCCAGTAGGTGAAAGACTCTTTTTAGATTGAGTTCTAGGCATGCCTTTAGTTGCTGTATTAAGTGAGATCGTTCTGTTTTTTCAGCTAATGAGATGACTTTTTCTGGCTGCAATTTAGATCGCTCTATAATGCGCATGGAAAAATAACAACCCAATAAAGCTCGATATAACTTACATTCGTTGTAAACCATGATATGCAGCGTGCGTTGATTAATAGTATAATCTACTCCTTCTCTGCGCCAGCTGTAGAGCAGGCCAGCTGCTTTTGTTCTTATTTTAAAATTACCTCTTTGACTCATTTTAAACAGTGTGCGGTAGGCTTTTTCTGAATGTATTTTACTGACGATGACAGGTATCTGAGATCTTTGTTGATGGCTTAAGTTCTTATCGAGATACCTTTTGTACAAAGTCGGGATAATGGCATTTCCAAAACTAGAGATGGCTTTAATACAGTTTTCGCGATAAGCGATATGCTCTAATTCTTCATAAAGCACAGGTAAAAACTTTTCTCTAGCAGTCTCTCCAGCAGCAAGAAGCGCTGCGTTTTTAAGAATGGGGTTGGGATGTGTGAGGTAGCGTTCTATAATGCTGTGAAAGCGAGTCCTTTTTATATAACCCAATGTCTCAATCACCCGAGCAATTTCTGATATACTTAAATCGCTTTCCCGATTTTCAAGCTCATCTATAAACAACTGTATCCTAAGATGGAGGTTGTATTTAGAAGCTAAAGTAGGGTTGTCTTCAGATTCTCTTGCTAGGCATAATAATGCGGCTGTAGAGATGAACTCATTATCATAATTCAAATATTTTTCAAAAAACTGATATGAAAGTTTGTCTTGAGATAGTAAATACCTCATTGTGGTCACTATAAGATCATCATCCTTTAAATAGATAAAATCTTGCACTTTAATTTGAGGTTCTTTAGTAATGTAAGTCAGGATTTCTATTACCCCAGCCTTTACTTTATTACTGGGGTGATCTAATAAGTTAAGGACATCTATTTTAATGGATTTATGAGCCACTTCTGGAAGTCTTTTAAGCATTTCAAGAATATCTTTTTCAGAGCCAGATTCAAAGATAATTTTCATGTTTTTACGTATGCGAGCTGAGGATTTTTTTGAACCCCCGAGGTTTTCACGTATCATAATACTCTCTTTAAAGGTTCCTAGATAGGCATCTCGCACCTTAAAAGCAACAAATATCCATATGAGCACAACGCTAATAGTAATTCCCGTGATATAAGTGTCAGATAACTCCAAGCCTTTGATCACAAAAATGAGCAGAAAACCAGCGATCCCAGTCGCAAGGCTATCCACTACCACATCAATAAAGGTTTTAGTTTTGTTCTTAATATGAGGTGGAATAGGTAAGGAAAGTAATTCTACAGCACTTTTATGAAGCGATTGTTTCAAACTTCCATCTAGACCTTTGATAATAATCACGATCCATAATTCTGGAAAAAATAACAAGCCTACACAAAGTAAAACGATTCCAGCGGGCAATGCGATAAGGCTAACACTGATATCTGTGTTTTCAAGTATCTTATTAGTCAGGAACAACTGTATCAATAAAGAAACAATATTAAACGTACTGAACCAAAACCCAAAAAAAGAAGCCAGTTCTTTTGGGTCTGTTATTTGAGCAGCTGCAATGTAACTGAACTGGTAATCCACCAACTTAGCAACCAGTACACCTAGACCTATTACGGCAGCGAGATAGGTGAGGTGTTTGGACTGATAGATGAGTTTTATAGAAGACTCTGAAGAAACAGTGGCTCTTTCTTTCCTTTTAAATTTACTTAAAGTCTGTACACGCGTTTTCCAGATGCGTTGAAAAACTATAGTACTCAGTGCAATAAGCAATCCAGCGATCATCATTAAAACTCCATTTCCTAGAAATCCGACAAGAACGGAAGTGAGGTACCCACCTATGATTCCACCAGCAATTCCACCAGCTCCTATAAAGCCAAAAAGCCTTTTTGCCTCTCTAACATTGAAAACCACATTTGCCATCACCCAAAATTGAGAAGTGGCTAATAAAGCAAACATTGCTGCCATGGTGTAGAACAAATAGGCAAAGAATGGAGTAACCCAATTAAAGGCCACAATAAACCCCATGATTATAAAACCTAAAGAAAACAAGCCTAGGGTTGATCTTATAATATAGCGCAGTGGAAATTTCTCTAAAGACTTATTGTAGAGAAATGAGACCACCACAGCAGTAACTGCAATTATTATAAATGCAACAGATAAATTTTCAGCTCCTAATTGATATAAAAAAAGCGCATTTACTGTAGGTTTAACTATCAGTAATGCGCATATAATTAAAAATATATACAGCTGCATCATAAGGGAAATGGACTCTTCTCCATCCCTTATGTCAAAAAAATTATGAATCTGTTGTAATAGTGATTTCATTTTCTTCTAAATCAGGAGCTAAGGTAGCGCTTTGATCTAGTGCAATCTCTGCGGGCTTTACTAAATCTCTTATAATTTGCTCGCCTGCTGAATCTTCTACCATTGCTACGAGAATGTATTTTTTACCTCTTGCTTCATCCACTACCATTATAGAATCACAATGCCAGTTTTTCCAAGAGCCACTTTTACGGTAAAGTGTCGCCTCAGGGGCAATAACATCTAAGGTGTTGACAAATTTATGATGTAAACCAGGGTTTTTTAAGTACTTCAACATTTGTGCACTGCGCTTTTTATTGATGAGTTGTCCAGTGGCCAGTTGGTAGTAGAATTTTGCCACGGCATCAGTAGTAGCTGCATGGCTTAGTCCTCTAATAGGCTCTGGATTGCGCTTTCCTTGCGCGGCATATCTTTTTCCTACCCATAAGCCGCCACTTCCTTCTTTATCGTAAAAAGGGTTTTCTGGATTACACATCAAATCTTCAATACGTTGAAAGCCCACACGATCAATCATTCTAGTGGATGCAGCGTTATTTGATTTATTAATCATTAACCACATGTCATTTTGAACCTTTTTAGTAAGTCTAAGGTCTCCTTCTTCGATAGCATCAATCGCTGCATAAAGCACAGCAATTTTTGGCATACTGGCAGCATACATCATGTTATCACCGTTGATATTGGCGTATTTAATATTGTTTTCATCAGTCATGTCTACCAAGCTGACGGACATCCTTTTTTGCTGGATAAGATTTTTCCACTGAGCGTTTGCGTTGATTTGATCTTGAAGTGCGAGTTGTAAACCAGCATCTTGATAATTCACGACCTCAGGCTGAGGATTTGTAGTGTTTATTAACGGAGTTTTCTCGGTCGCAAAAGACACGCCTAGCGTCACAAAAGCAAGAAAAACTACTAGTTTAGTATACATAAATTTTATTAGGTTTTAAATTAATACGATGTCTACACGAACGGTGCCGAATATAGATTTATTGTATCATTTAACATCTTAAAAACCAACATTTAACACTTTCACCCTAAAAAAGAACATTTTATCGGAAGGGCCTTATTTTGCTAGTGTTTTAAGACTTACTTTTGCTGTAATGAGCGGTATTTATATACATATTCCATTTTGCAAACAGGCTTGTCATTATTGCGACTTCCATTTTAGCACTAATTTGAAGCACAAGACCAATATAATTGACGCTATTTGTGATGAGTTAAGCTTTCGCGAAAGCGAGTTTAAAAACACCACCGTGCAAACGATTTATTTTGGTGGTGGAACTCCTAGCGTGCTGGAAGTTAAAGAGATAGAAAAGATCATTCAAACTGTTTTTGATCACTATACCGTCGCAGCACATCCAGAAATTACCTTGGAGGCAAATCCTGATGATTTGACCGAAGAAAAACTCATTTCTTTTTCAAAAACACGCGTTAACCGTCTCTCTATAGGAGTCCAAAGTTTTTTTGAAGAAGATCTCCAACTGATGAATCGTGCTCACAATGCTACAGAAGCTCACAAATGCATCGAGCAAGCAGTGACTTATTTCCCTAATATTTCTATAGATCTTATTTATGGAATTCCAGGTATGAGCAAGGAAAGATGGCGCGAGAATTTAAACAAAGCCATAGCTTTAAAAGTGCCGCATATTTCTAGTTATGCACTTACCGTAGAAGAAAATACAGTGCTTAAATCCTTTATAGAAAAAGGAATTGTAGCTCAAGTAGAAGATGAGGTGGCACAACAACATTTTGAGATACTGCTGGACGTCATGGAATTGAATCATTTTAAAAATTATGAATTCTCAAATTTTGGTAAGGAAGGTTTCTTCTCCCAAAACAACACTGCTTACTGGACCGGTAAAAGCTATATTGGGATAGGGCCAAGTGCACATAGCTTTGACGGTAAAAGACGTGGCTGGAATATCAATAATAATGTAAAGTACATGAAGTCCATTCAGGCAGGAGAGTTGCCTATGGAAACAGAAGAGTTGACTGTAGTAGACCAGTATAATGAATACATTATGACTGGTTTGCGAACTATTTACGGTGTTTCCCTCTTAAAAGTAGAAACAGATTACGGACTAAACTTTAAAGAATATCTTTTAAAACAAGCCGCAGGTTATTTAAAAGACCATTTGCTCTACCTAGATGGCGATACTTTGCTGGTTACCAGAAAAGGCAAGTTTCTCAGCGATGGGATTGCAAGCGAATTGTTTATGTTGAATTTGAGTTAGGTAGTTGTGAGCTATGCGTCTCGATATGTCTGTAGTCCTTTTTGTATTAGGATTTTCAATTTAATGCATACTTAGATACGTGCCAACCAACTAACTTTGTAAGAAATTAATTCACCTATCATGAGTAAATACATCATCCTACTCGCATCCATTTTCTTATTCCTATCCTGCAAGCAAAAAGAAAACCTCACACGCATCAACTATGAAGAGATGACAGATCTAGTGATGGCAAATGATTTTATTATGCCAGACGCTGTGCAGTATTACGACTTGCAAGGAAACCTTTTAAGTAAGGAGGAAAAAGAAGCGCTATCAAATGACTTGCCTTATGCTAATTGGTTCATCAATGATCAAAATGTGCTCATAAAAGTAGAGTTTCAAGATCCAGAAATTGCCCGTTTGGCACTTGCAAAGGAACCAGTTTTTAAAGACATTAATAAAGTCGATTGTAATAATTTGAATAGAATTCTGGAAAGAATATACGCTAGAGATCAAGATAATAGAGGAAATAACTTGATGGATGAAGAGTTGGATCTAAGCAATCTAGCCTCTGTAGAACAAATTGTGGAAAAATGTGGTATGCCCAGTAGAGCTGCAGCTGGAGAAAAAGGTATGAGTGCTATATGGTTAGTGATTCAACATGCGAGCGCAGAAAAAAGATCACAATACTTTCCGCAATTATTAGAAGCTTCAAAAAAAGGAGATTTAGAACGTCAGGATATTGCTTTGATGCAAGATAGAATGTTGATGGATGCGGGTAATCCGCAATTGTACGGTTCTCAAATCATGATGAATGAAGATGGATCTTATGATTTATACGAACTAAAAGATACCGCAACGGTAGATGCTAGAAGAGCTGTTATGGGAATGGGACCACTTTCAGAATATGTGAGCTATTGGGATTTGACCTTTGATGTGGTACAAGAGAAGTAAATTCTAGCTAGCATTTTACAAAACACACACACTCCTAGGGGCAGACTTAAGTACGTAACTATAAATGTTTAATACAGAAATAAAATCCATTTCCTAGATGCTGCACTTTGTATTAAGAGTCTATAAAATGGTATAAGTGCACAGATGAGTCCCTGCTGTGCGTAGCGTTTTAAAGTGAGTGTCAGCGTTTTTTAGTTTTTTAATCGCTAGATACCAACGAAGATTTTATTGGGGCTCAAGCCTAAAACTGAAAATAAATAAAAGGTTGCACCTCACTACTCGCCGTAGCGCTTATTACCCAGATGATAACAGCAAACAAAACCATTTTACCAACTAGCGGAATTTTATGAAATAATTCCAGTTGCTTGTCTTGTACTTTTTGAGGTATAAAATGCCACAGAAAACCTATCAATAAAACGATAGCTACATTTTGATAGCCAGTTAAAACCATCCACCACATTTGCGGACTCCATTCTATGGCACCTATATTAGATATCACGTTCATGGCATTGCTAAAGTCTGATGCTCTGAAGAAAATCCAACAAAAAGCTACAAAGTGAAACGTCAGTATTCCTGCGATAAGTTTTAAAGGAAAACTCCTGCTGGTTAATTTTGGGATGTTGAAGGCCTTTTCTACAGTAAGAACGCTTCCATGCATCGCTCCCCAAAGAATAAATTTCCAAGAGGCACCATGCCATAACCCACCTAGTAACATGGTCATAAAAAGGTTGAAATATGTGCGCATTTTACCCTTGCGATTACCGCCCATAGATATATAGAGGTAATCTCTTAACCAGCTCGAAAGAGAAATATGCCACCTGCGCCAGAATTCGGTAATGCTGGTACTTTTATAGGGTGTTCTAAAGTTGGGAGGTAATTTAAAACCCATCAAAAGTGCAAGACCTATAGCAATGTCGGAATAACCCGAGAAATCACAATAAATTTGTAGGGTATAGCCATAAACAGCCAGCAAGTTTTCAAAAGCGGAGTAATTATCTGGGAATTCAAAAACACGATCCACAAAGTTGACGCTGATGTAATCAGAGATGACTGCTTTTTTGAGTAGCCCACCCATAATAAGGAAAAGGGCATAGCTCAATTCTTTTTTAGAAAGTTGTAGCTTTTCATAAATCTGAGGTATAAAATCTTTTGCTCTTACAATAGGTCCCGCAACTAATTGTGGGAAAAAGGAAACAAAAAACATAAAATCCCATACGTTTCTAGCCGGTTCTAATTCTCTTCTATAAATGTCTATCGTATAGGACATGGTTTGAAAAGTGTAAAATGAGATACCTATAGGTAGAAAGATATTCCCAAAACTCAAATCGCCTGAAAACAGTGCGTTAAAGTTATCGGCAAGGAAGCCGGTGTATTTAAAGTAAGCGAGCAGGCCTAAGTTGATGATACAGGAAAGGATAAGCAGCCATTTTCTCTGGTCTTTATGATTGCTTTTGTAAATAAGCTCAGAGATGTAATAATCTACAAACGAAGAAAATATCAGCAATATAAAGTAGATCCCGCTACATTTATAATAGAAAAACAGGGAAAAGGCGATAACATACAAGATGCGCATTCTACGTGCATCAGTCATAAAAATATACAACAGATAAAAACCTAAAAACAGGTATAAAAACGCCTCACTATTGAATAGTAAGGGTCTTTGTGGATCATAACTTAACCAGTTCCATATGTCATTCCATTCCATCATTTTTTATAATCGGAATAGGAGTTAAAGAGGGACTCCACAAGCATTAAGGCTTGTAGCTGGTAGCCTTTTTCTAAGAAATGAATTTTATCACTCGAGGTTAAGTTGGCATCGTACCAATAAGGCATCGCGCTACTAGTTTTAGAAACCGAATGTAAGTCGTAGAATGCCCAAGAATTCAAGTTTGCAAAGACGCCCATTTCATAGGCATATGCTGTTGCGGTAGAATTGATTTGTTTGCGATTCTTCATTGATGGTGGAGGGCTGGTTAACAAAACACTTCCCGTCATGCCGCGTTGGATCATTTCGCGGTTGAATACGTCCATAGCAGATTTCAGTTTCTCTTCTGTATAGGTATCGTAAAAACTCTCGTTAGTTCCTAAAGAGATGATGATCAAGTCAGGATTTAATGCCGCTAGCTGATCAAAAAACCTAGGGAACTTATTAAAATCACTAAATTTTGAGCCATTGATGCCTATGCCGTGAAAGCTGATACCGCTCTTTTTAGTGCTTAACAATAGCCCATCAAGAACGTATTTTAATTTCTTTTGAGCAGGTCTTAAATAGAGCTGGTTCACTCCTGCAGGAATTTGGTAGACGATCCCATCCATAGAGGTAAGATCGCTAAAACTCGCAACAGACGCTATTTGATTTTGTGAGGTTCCCGTTGGTATTTGAAGGGTCTGTCCAGCGCGTAAATTCACGTTTTTCATTCCGTTTACTTGTTGTATTTTTTGAACAGAAGTATGGAATTGAGCTGCGATTTTACCTAGATAATCGCCAGAGGCTACTTTATAGGTTTTGTTTGTGTTGACTTGTTGGAGAAGGTCGCACTTATCAGCAAGGCTCAGTTTAAAACGTTCGGGATGTGGTGAAACGATTTTGATTTCAGTTAAGCCCTCTAAGGATTCACTCAGATTGATTTCCATAAGAAAATCATTGTTTTTGGTCTCCAGGTTAATACCGCTCAGTCCTATATCATCACTACCATTACTTTTCACATTGCGCACTGCCTTCCAGTTGCCGTTTGCTTTAAATTTCACATCTACCGCGCCATTAGTGCCAGCAACTCTATAAGGGAATACAAAACCTCGACCTGCATTACCGAATTTGCTTTGTAAGCCTTGTCTTATATATTGTGGAAAGTAAGGTCCTTGAACATGAGAGTCCCCTATTTGAACCACGGTTATTTGATTTCTATTCCCGTTTTCTAGCTCTTGGAGTTTTTGAAAAAAATCATTCAGCACTAAGGGATTCTTTAACTCCTGAAAACTGCGATCTATTAATAAGGGATTGATTTGTAAATCATCAATTTGTTGCCCTTGCGATGTTAACGTCAATAGACCGATCCATAAAAAAATATAAGCTTTGATCATGGTCTCCGTAGGTTTGTAATGCTGTCGTTTACAGTTTTTATCGCTAAGCTATCTGCCTTTTGTAGCAGGGCATTTTGTTGTGTTCTCGCTTTCGCGAAAGCGGAATAACCATCCATTAATTCTCCATAAATCATACGGCTGACTTTACGTGATCCTTGAGGGCTAAAATGAGTAAAATCTTTATTTGCCAGCTTTTTATCACTCCAAACAGGCATCGTATTCACGCCTCCCATCAAATGGAAAAGACTTATAAAACCGGTCTCCGTTTTTAAAGCATACTTTTGTTGGGAACGCAATAATTTCACGACACTGCTATCTGTTTTTACGATACCCTCATACTTTGTTCCTTTATCTGCAGTTCCTAAAATCAAAATATCAGCTTCTGGAAAAGCCTGTTTTAAATGATTCACTACTGTAGTCATGCGGCTGTAATACCAATTGTAATTCTTAGATTTTCTAGTGAGGACATTAGCGCCAAACTGAAGGATGATCAAGTCATAACTTAAGGTTTTATCAAACTTCTGCATTTGAGAAATATCCAATAAACTCAATGGCAATCCAGAATTACCACGATTAGAAAAACCGTCTACAGCTATTCCTGTAGGGTTTGAAAAATCGACACCATATATAGGAGTGTTCTGCGCATTGGAAAAATCCAATTCGATTTTGCGGAGGTTACTAGTGGATATAGATACTGAATTAAAGCTACTTGAACCGTTCAAAGGAATGTAAGTAGCACTACTGTCTTTTTCTTCGGTAACTTTAAGGATGGCATTTTCATTACCAGCTCCATAAAAAAGACGCGGCCTGTTGAGTCGGTAAGCATTTTTAATACCACTGGCGAGGTAGGTTACTTGTGCGGTGGAGTCTACTGGGAAGAAAACGGCACCATTTATTCCATAGGGAATGCTGTCTGCTCTTCCCTTCATAAAGTTTTCTTGCCTCCAGTTACCTTTTCCATGATGCTTTACAGAGTAACGGGATCGAGCACTTTCTGATTGTATAGGAACATAACCTACACCACGACCACCAAAGCGACTTTGCAAAGCACTTCTAAAATCTTGCACAATCAAATCGCCATCTATCATAGAGTCACCGTAATAAGCTATACGTACTTTAGCATTTTTAGATTGCTCTAGCTCGTAGAGCTTTTCAAAAAAACGAGTTAAGTGATTTATACCCGAATAACTCTTTAAAGGAATAGTTGTAGGAGTAGTAACGACGCCCGAAGAGTCTGCAGGATGCTCTAGGTTGAAATCGAAATCGGTTGTACTTATAAGACTAAGATAGGAGGTGTTTTTCACTGGTTTTACAATAGGCTGCTCTGAAATAGGATTTGTGGAGTCTACCGTCTTTAATATAGGTCTCACTATTCGATTAGAATCCTGAATGTTTATTGTAGGTTCCATAGCATTATCCAAGTCGTCCATTGCTTTGATCATAAGACTATCAACGACAATAGTAGTAGAGTTAGAATGTTCCACAAAAATTTTACTCGGTAAATAAGGTTTTGCGAAATAGAACAGAAGTCCACCAAGAGCGATGATGAAAAAAGCGAAGTAAAATTGTTTTTGTTCCTTAAAGTGCATTTAATACCAAATCTTAAATCAAATCTGTAGGAGAAATGAACGCTTTTGATAGGCGTTTTATTGGACGCAATTTAAGTGAATCCCTGAAAACTAAATAGTAAAGCACCTATAGTTTACGTGTTTCCCTTTATTATTACAGCATTATTTATTCAGTTTTGTGATTTGTGCTTTCGTACGATCAACTTCTGTTCTTAAATTTCAGATAGTGAATACTACAACGGTTCCTTAGAATTGTTTCCCCTTTGGTTCCGTTAAAAGAGTTCTTATAGTTGCAAAGAACGGTGTGAAAACATCAATTAGTTAGCAGCAGGTATAAGTTTAAACGATGTATTAGGAATGACTAGCTGGTCTTCTGTAAACTTGCAGCTGCTTAGATATAGGGTTATAGTAAAGAACACAAAATTATTCACTAAATTATTTCGCAGTATAATTGGTCTCCGATCAACTCATGAATGGGGGCAGTATTTGCATTTTAAGATTTACAGTCTTTATCCTTTTTAAAGCAAATGTTATGGAGAACCTCCGTTTAGACCTTTCTATCTATTCACATATAATAAAATAAAAATCTACTTTATGATTAGATCGCGCTATACATTACCACATCATATGATCAATTTCTATCAAATTTATGATATCAACATATGTTTAACCTACATTAAATGAAGAGATTAGAGTAATTATGTTAAAGTAGTACTATTGAAGTAACGAATTTAATCACAAACTCGCTAATCTTTTTTACATTTGGTGTCTAACTTTAAGAGGACATTAACCTATAACGTTTTAGAACCTCTTTTAAATTATGAAATAAATAAATTTTCATGAATAAATTTACACTTTTACTATTTTACCTTGTCGCAGCTATCAGTTTTGCGCAAGAAGGTATCATCTCAGGAAAGGTTCTTGAACAATCCACAGGAGATGCTTTATTAGGAGCTACGGTTCAAAACCTAAACACCAATAAAGCCACCACTACAGATTTTGATGGCCTCTATACCATAGCTGCTTCGCCGGGTGATGTTCTTAAATTTTCTTATATAGGTACAGTAGCTCAAAAAATTACAGTCGCTAATAGTGGTACTATAAACGTAAGCTTACAGGAAGATATAGCTGCTCTTGAAGAAGTTGTAGTAATTGGATACGGTACTCAAGCAGTTAGAGAAGTCACAGGTGCAGTAAGTATTGTGGACAGTAAGGTTATCGAAAATCTTAAGCCTACTAGAGTTGAGCAAGCACTTCAAGGACAAGTTGCTGGAGTTAATGTTACCTCTTCATCAGGATCTCCTGGTGCAGGCTTAAATATTAGAATACGTGGTATTTCCACTAATGGTGATAACCGACCTTTAATATTAGTAGATGGAAACATTATTGAAGACTTGAGTGTTATCAATCCTGGTGACATTGAAAGCTTGTCTGTATTGAAAGATGCTACAGCTGGAATATATGGGGTTCGAGCTGCAAATGGGGTAATTATTATTACTACTAAGGGAGGTCGCAAAAATCAACCGTTAACTGTTGAATACAACTCTTGGGGTGGTTTTCAAGAAACTTCTAGAAGGCTTCCTACATTGAATTCACAACAATATGCATTGATTAAAAATGAAGCTTTTGCTAATAATGGTGAGGCTTTGCCTTTTACTGATATAACCAACCTTACGAACACCAATTATCAGGATGCTGTTTTTGATGATGCATTGATCTTAAATAATGATATTTCGATACGAGGAGGTACTGAAAAATCTACTTATGCTTTTGGAGTAGCGGTTTTAAGTCAGGATGGTATCGTAGGTAGCGATAAATCCGATTTTGACCGTTTTACTATGCGTGGTAACTTTGATCATAAATGGACTAAAAACCTCGAAATGAAAACAGGTTTCTTATATTCTTATACGAGTAATAAGAACATCAATGATGGTGGGCTAGGGTCTGTTCTTTTTAACGCGTTAAACATGGGTCCTAATATTCCTGTATTCGATCAAAGCGGTGAATTCTCACTAGCTGAAGGATTGGGTAATGAAGTTATTAATCCAGAAGCCCAATTGGCAAACACATTTAATAAAAATAAAGTAGGTAAAATCAGTGGGAACTTTGGATTGACCTATTCCTTTTTAGATCACTTTGAAGCTACAGCTCGTATACAGGCTAACTACTCTGAGGCTTACGGGAATAATTTTAATCCTAGAGCATTTTATGGTTCAGGAAAAGTATTCAACTTGACTGAAAATGTGTTTAGTACGTATGAGAACTTTTTCAGTGATTATACGTATGATGCGTTTGTAAAATATGACAATACATTTGCTGAGAAACACAATGTAGAGGTAATGCTAGGTATGAGTGCCTTTAGAACACGTGGTGACTTTAATGACTTGACTGGTTTTGGTAATGTAAGTAATGAGTATAATGAAGTAAGTATTGATGGAGCTGAGCGTGTTATCGATGGAGATCTTAATGGAGCTCGTCGTTTTGACCAGCGTTTACTTTCTCACTTTATAAGGGTTCAATATGATTATGAGGGTAAGTATTTGCTTTCAGCGGTTGTTAGACGTGATGGAAGTACCACATTTGGCCCTGAAAATAGGTTTGGTATTTTTCCGACGGGAAGTGTAGGTTGGATAGCTTCTGATGAAGATTTTTTAAAAGATAGTAAAACAATCGATTTCCTTAAAGTAAGGGCATCTGCTGGAATTATTGGAAATGACCGTATTCCTGCATTTGGATTCGTATCTCTACTTAACGGTGAAGGACAGTACGTTTTTAATGGACAAATTGCCAACGGAACCGCTATTGGAGCTTTGAGCAATCCAGAAATTAAGTGGGAAGAGCAGTTTACGACTAATGTAGGATTAGACATGAAATTCTTATCCTCTAAATTAAATGTGACCCTTGATTATTACAACCGAGAGACTAATGATTTATTGATTGCACCCGCAGTATCTGGAATATTAGGTTCTGGAGCACCTGGGTCTAGCGCACCATTTATAAATGGAGGTGATATACGCAATCGTGGTCTTGAATTCTCCATAGGTTATTCAGATCAGGTTACAGATGACTTTAGTTATAATGTGAGTTATAACGTGGCGACTCTTGAAAATGAAGTTCTTTCTGTAAACAATGAAAATGGATTTATTGAGGCCGGAGGTTTTGGCGTAGGACAGCCACCTATTACTAGGTTTCAAGAAGGATTTACCATTGGATATTTTTATGGTTATCAAACGGACGGAATATTTCAAAATGCTGCGGAAGTTGCAGCACATCCATCTCAAATCGCTTTAGGTGCTAATGCACAACCTGGTGATTTTAGATATAGAGATTTAAATAATGATGGTGTTATAGATACTGATGACCGTACAGAATTAGGTGATGCTTTGCCAGACTTCACTATGGGGATGAATTTGAGTTTCAATTATAAAAACTGGGATGTACAAACCTATTTATACGCTTCTATAGGTAATGAAATGGTACGTAATTATGAACGTAACCAGCCTTTAACTAACTTAACGACTAATGCATTAGGCCGTTGGACAGGTGAGGGATCAACCAATTCTGTGCCGCGAGTGACCACAGGAGCCACTGCAAATCAAGTGTTTTCAGACTTTTTTGTAGAAGACGCTTCCTTTTTAAGAGCTCAAAATATGCAGATTGGGTACACGTTAAACGATTCGGCCCTTGACAACTTCAAATTGAGTAAGCTAAGAGTTTATGCATCTGTAAATAATGCGTTCACTCTTACCAAGTATAGAGGTTATGATCCTAGTGCAAGTTCAGGAGATCCTTTATCAAGTGGTATAGATAATGGCTTTTATCCAGTGGCGAGGACCTTTTTAGTTGGAATAAACGCAAAATTTTAAAAAATAATCAAGATGAAAATTTATAAGATATATATGCTATTATTCGTCGCAGCCATAGGCTTTAATGCTTGTAGCGAGGATTATATAGACGTTACTAGTGAAGATGCTAATTCAGAAAATTTTTTTAACACGCAAGCCGATTATGAAAACGCATTAATTGCGGCTTATGACCTGCTACAGTCCAGTTATATTAATGTCATGTTGGGTGAGATAGCCTCAGATAATACTCTGGCTGGTGGCGAGAGCGCTACTGATGTTATAGGTATCCAACAAATAGACGATATGATTCACACGCCTGTAAATGCGCAATTAACAGATTTATGGAGGTGGATGTTTGCGGGTGTGAATAGAGCAAATTACATCATGGAATTTAAAGATAAAACGGACTTTCCCGATAAGCCAAGAGTACTAGGGGAAACACGTTTTCTTAGAGCTTACTATTATTTTGAATTGGTCAAATTTTTTGGGGATGTACCGTTAGTGGTAGATCAACGATTTTTATTTGGAGATCAGTTCGAAGTAGATCGCACTCCTAAAGCAGCTGTTTATGAACAGATTGAACGAGATTTGATGTTTGCAGTTGATAACTTAGAATACACTACTCCAGATGTAGGTCGTGCTACTAAAGGTAGTGCACAAGCCTTGTTAGGAAAGGTATACTTGTTTCAAGAGAAATATATAGAGGCTGCTGATGTGCTCGATGACCTAATCGGTTTTGGACCTTATAGCCTAGTTACCGATTATTCAACAATTTTTGAAAATGACAATGAAAACAATTCAGAGTCGGTTTTTGAAATTCAGTATTCAGATGCTGAGGGTGCTGGTTTTGGTTGTTTACAATGTAGTGAAGGAAATGTTGCAGTAGGATTTAATGGTATTAGAAATTATAACGGCCCTACTTTTGACTCCGGATTTAGTTTTAATGTCCCTACTCAAGAGGTGGTAGATCTATTTGATGCCGCTGATCCACGTAAAGACACGGCAATTTTAGATATAGACGCTTTCGCGGCAGCTAACAACGCTACATTTAGTGTAGGTTTTGAACATACAGGTTATTACAATAGAAAATATATTGCTCGACAAGGGGATTTGAATACTGGAGATGCTAATCTTACCAACCCTAATAACTACCGGGCCATAAGACTCGCAGATGTTTATTTGATGGCAGCAGAGGCTTATAACAGCGGAGGTCTAGGAGATGGACAGGCACAAACGTATCTCAACGAGGTACGAACTAGAGTTGGATTACCTGATGTGCTAACTTCAGGCACGGCCTTAACAGACGCTATATTTCTAGAACGCAGACTAGAGCTAGTTGGTGAAGGACACCATTTCTTTGATTTAGTAAGAACTGGTCGTGCAGCGGCAGAAATAGACGGTTTTGTAGCCGGCAAACATGAAATTTTTCCCATCCCACTAGAAGAGATTTTACTTGCTGGGAATCGATGGGAACAAAATCCTAATTATTAATACGATTTGAAATGAAAAACATTAAATTTTTATTAGTTGCTCTAATAGTTGCCAGTACGGCTCTGTGGAGTTGTGAAAGTGATGACAGCAGAGATTTAAGTCTGGCACTAGAGGCTCCTAAGGACTTGGGTCTAATTTTTAACATTACTCAAGACAATTCTGGCCTTGTGACCATTTCACCTTCTGGTGTTGATGTGACAAGCTTTGAGGTCTTCTATGCAGACGGTACTGGTGAGTCCACGGTTTTGCCATTAGGAGAAAACGCACAACGCAATTATGCTGAAGGTACTTATCCTGTAAGAGTGGTTGCCACTAATTTAAGTGGTAAAACTACAGAGTTTACTAAAAACCTCGATGTATCCTTTAGAGCTCCAGAGAATCTGGTTGTTACTGTTACAGAAAGTGCAACATCTAACTTTGGTGTTTCAGTTAACGCTACAGCAGACTTTGAGACCGCTTTTGAAGTTACTTTTGGCGAGGATCCAGCATTAGCGGCTGTTGTTTTTATGGAAGGTGAGGAAGTTATTTACGATTATTCAAGTACTGGAACATATACCGTAACCGTTACTGCTTTGAGTGGTGGTGCTGCTATTACTGCAGTAACTGAAGTGGTTATGATTGAAGACCCGGTGATGTTACCATTGGACTTTGAGTCGTCTACTTTAAATTACAATTTAATCAACTTTGAATCTAACGTTGCTATCATCAATAATCCTGACGTTAGCGTAGATAATAATAGTACTAAAGTAGTCAGCATAGTAAAGACCGGGGCACAGACCTATGGAGGTGTTGTTGTGCCACTAGGCGGGCCTATAGACTTTTCAGGACCACAGAGCCTGAGAATGAAAACATGGTCACCAATGCCTATAGGAACAAAGGTTACCATTAAAATGGAAAATTCAGATGGTAGTATTGCATCGGTAGATTATGAAGCATTTACAACTAAGCTTGGTGAATGGGAAACGCTTTTCTTTGATACCACAGGTTTAGATACAACCCAGCCTTTTAGTCGTTTTGTAGTGTTTTTTGATTTAGGAGGTGCGCCTACTGCTGATGTGAATTACTTTGATGATATTGAGCTAGCTGATGGTCCTCCGATACTATTGCCTTTAACTTTTGAAGATGCTAACAGGATATATAATATAGGTACGAATAATGGAGCATTCTCCATAATTCCTAATCCTGTGCCAGATATGGTAAATAGTTCTGGTACGGTGATGCAGTTTGATCGACCTGCTACTGGGCCCAATAACTTTTCTTTGGTTGCCATAGTTATTGATCAACCGGTTGCATTTAGTGCAACAACTTCTTTCACTTTAAAAGTGTATTCTCCTAGAGCAGGTTTGCCGGTATGGTTAAAAATCGAAAGAGTAGGTAACGGTGGTTTATTTCAAGAAGTGACAAGTGTTACCACTACGGTTGCTAATGGTTGGGAAGAACTAACCTTCAACTCCTTTAGCGGCAGTACTACAGCCGACTTAAGGAATGTTGTGATATTCTTTGATCCGCTAGCGGCAACTGCTGCCCCAGAGACGATCTATATTGATGACTTAATAAAAACTAATTAAAAATATAGCAATGAAATATTATTATAAACTTTTAATAGTCTTGATTTTGGGAGTCCTATTCCAATCATGTCAAGATGACGACACCGAATTTGGTGCTGTGATTGCGCCTAGTAATTTGGTATTAAATTTTGATATTCAAGGTGAAACTGTAGCTGACCCTAACGGAGATGGAACTGGAATAGTAGTCTTTAATGCAATGTCAGATAATGCTCTTAATTATACTTATGACTTTGGTGATGGGCGCAATGGTTCTTCTTTTGATGGAACTATAGAGCACCGTTTTGTAGAATTGGGTGTGATAAGTTACAATGTGACGGTAACCGCTACTGGGACAGGCGGAGCTGCAACAACACAAACTGTCATAATAGATGTGTTAAGCACCTTTGATGATGCAGAGGCAAAAGACTTCTTAACAGGAGGAACTTCTAAAACATGGTATTGGTCAGTAACTGAAAATGGTCATTGGGGAGTAGGACCTACAAATTTGATAGGAGGACAGTCTCCGGATGCTTATTATACTCCAGCATTTTTCCCGGTTCCTGCATTTGGAAGGTATTGTAATGAGTTAACAGAATGTTTTTACGAGGATGAAATGACGTTTACAAAAGCCGGAAATAATGTTATTTATGAGTTGAATAATTTTGGAGGCACTTATTTTCACAATTCCTATCTAACTCAATTTGGTGGTCCATCGGCTCTTAATACGGCCAATGCCGATGAATGCTTGCCATTTACAGCTCCTGCTCCTGGTGTGGTTACTTTTCTTCCTACACTTGATACAGATGCTCCAGTGGATCAATCTAGAAAAACCACTATGTTATTAGCAAACGACAGTTTTATTAGCTGGTACGTAGGAAGTAGTGAGTATGAAATCTTAGAAATTACTGCAAATAGAATGGTACTGCGCACGGTACAAGCAAATGATCCAGCACTCGCCTGGTATCATACGCTTACGACGGATGTTCCAGTGAACCCCAACCCTAGTTGTATTTAGAATAGCAATAGTTAAACGATTATTAAGCCACTCTTATAAGGAGTGGCTTTTTTATGCTCGCTTTCGCGAAAACGATATATAATTATTGGTCCTCATAAGTCAGTAGCTCTTTAAGTATTCAAAGGCAGGTATGATTAGGAACGCATATTCTTCTCGATATAAAGGGTAAGCAAACAAAACAACAACATTTTCTTAACTCTTTTCTTGAAAGTAAAAGAGGTGATATGCTACTTAATAGAGGACTGTATGCATAAAAATTATTAAGACTGAATCCAAATAAGGCAAAGTAATAGGGCTTTTAACTATTACGATTGATATTGAGACGGCTGAAACTTATCTTTGCAGCAAATTAAAAAATTATACATGAGCGCATTAGTAAAATCATCGCTTGCTAGAAAGTGGGTAATGGCACTTTCAGGATTATTCTTAGTTATATTCTTAACACAGCATTTTGTAATTAACATTACTTCTGTTATTGCACCAGACACTTTTAATGAATGGTCTCATTTTATGGGATACAACGTATTAGTGCAATATATTGCTCAACCTATATTAATAGGGGGGTTGATAGTACACTTTATCATGGGTATCGTCTTAGATTATCAAAACAGAAAAGCACGTCCCATAAAATATGCTAAATTTTCGGGTAATTCAAACTCTACTTGGGTGTCTCGTAACATGATCATTACTGGTCTTGTGGTGCTTGCCTTTTTAGGATTACACATGTATGACTTTTGGGTTCACGAGATGGCTTACAAATATATTGAAAGTAATCCTGAAGATCCAACACGTTACCTGCCAGAGTTGAAAGAAAAATTTGAGCCGTTTTGGAGAACTGTCATATACGTTATCTCTTTTATTCTCTTGTCCATGCACTTATGGCACGGGTTTAACAGCTCTTTCCAGTCTATGGGAGCCAAAGCAGTTAATAAAGGTGATGGATTGAGAAAAGCAACTTACGCATGGTCAGTATTGATCCCTGCTGGGTTTATTTTCATCGCGTTGTACCACCATTTTACTCACTCATAATATATAAATTATGTCAGTATTAGATTCTAAAGTACCTAAAGGGCCCCTCGAAGAAAAGTGGGTCAATCATAAAAATCACATTAATCTGGTCAACCCAGCAAACAAACGTAACATAGATGTTATAGTTGTTGGAACTGGTTTGGCAGGTGGCTCTGCTGCAGCAACTCTTGCTGAACTAGGTTACAATGTAAAGACATTTTGTTATAATGATTCTCCGCGTCGCGCGCATTCCATTGCTGCACAAGGGGGAATTAATGCCGCTAAAAACTATCAAGGAGATGGAGATTCTAACTACCGTCTGTTTTATGATACCATAAAAGGTGGTGACTATAGATCTCGTGAAGCAAACGTTCACAGACTTGCTGAAGTCTCTTCTAACATTATTGACCAGTGCGTAGCACAAGGAGTTCCTTTTGCTCGTGAGTATGGAGGTTTGTTAGATAACCGTTCTTTTGGTGGTGTATTAGTTTCAAGAACTTTTTACGCTGCAGGTCAAACGGGACAGCAGTTATTGTTAGGAGCTTATTCGGCATTGAACAGACAGATCAACCGTGGTAAAGTAACTCCATTCAACCGTCATGAGATGTTAGATCTTGTAAAGGTGGACGGTAAAGCACGTGGTATTATTGCTCGTAACTTAGTTACAGGAGAGATAGAAAGACATGGAGCACATGCTGTAGTAATTGCTTCTGGTGGTTATGGAAATGTATTTTTCCTTTCTACAAACGCTATGGGTAGTAATGTAATGGCAGCATGGAGAGCACACCGACGTGGTGCTTATTTTGCAAACCCATGTTATACACAAATTCACCCAACTTGTATTCCAGTTAGTGGTGATCACCAATCTAAACTGACATTGATGTCAGAATCTTTGCGTAATGATGGACGTATTTGGGTTCCTAAAAACTTAGAAGACGCAAAAGCAATACGTGAAGGGAAGTTGAAAGGTGTCAACCTTAAAGAAGAAGATAGAGATTATTACCTAGAAAGAAGGTATCCAGCTTTTGGTAACTTGGTGCCACGCGATGTAGCATCCCGTGCTGCAAAAGAGCGTTGTGATGCCGGTTATGGTGTTAATAAAACAGGTAATGCTGTTTATCTAGATTTTGAAGCTTCCTTCTTCAGATATGGAAAAGTAGAAGCTTTAACAAGTGGTCATAAAGATGCTAGTAAAGAAGAGATGATTGCTTTAGGTAAAAAAGTTATAGAAAAAAAATACGGTAACTTATTTGACATGTACCGCAATATCGCAGACGAGAATCCATACGAAGTACCGATGAAGATTTTCCCTGCGGTCCATTACACCATGGGTGGATTATGGGTAGATTATAATTTACAAACCACAGTGCCTGGGTGTTTTGCTGCTGGTGAAGCAAACTTCTCTGATCATGGTGCTAACCGTTTAGGAGCAAGTGCTTTGATGCAAGGTCTAGCTGATGGATATTTCGTTTTACCATACACCATTGGTGATTACCTGGCAGACGAAATCAGAACAGGTGCTATTTCTACAGAAACAGCCGAGTTTGATCAAGCAGAAAAAGACACTCGTGCGCGCATCGAGAAATTGATGAATGGTACAGGAACTCATTCTGTTGATTACTATCATAAGAAATTAGGTTTGATCATGTGGAACAAATGCGGGATGTCTCGTAATGCGACAGACCTACAAGCAGCCATGGATGAAATCGCTGAGTTGAGAGCAGATTTCTGGAAGAATGTAAAAGTTCCAGGAACGGCAGATACTAAAAACCAAGAGCTAGAGAAAGCTGGGCGTGTTGCCGATTTCCTTGAATTAGGGGAGTTGTTTGCAAAAGATGCATTAGATAGAAACGAAAGTTGTGGTGGTCATTTCCGTGAGGAATATCAAACTGCAGATGGTGAAGCATTGCGTGATGATGAAAACTATGCATACGTTAGTGCTTGGGAATACAATGAGAATCCGCGTGATGCTAAATTGCACAAAGAAGACTTGGTCTTTGAAAATGTGGAATTGAAGACTCGTAGTTATAAATAGAAATTAGTTAACTGATAATTGTTTGTATTTCGCTTTCGCGAAAGCGAAATACAATAAATAAACGAGTGAGATAAGAAGCTTTAAAGACTTGAATTGCTGGAAAAAAGGCAAAGAGATTAGAAATAAAGTTTCTGAATTACTTAAAACTTTTCCTAAACACGAAAGGTTTGATTTAGTTTCTCAAATGAGAAGGGCATCAAGATCAGATACATTGTGCACTTGTTGAAAAGTATATAAATAGTGATGTCGCAGATGTTTTAGAAAAAGATATTTACGACAATATAAAAATTTGAACGGCTATATTAAGTATTTAAAAAAAGCCAAAAGTTAATAACCGGTTGTTATGAGCTAGTCAGGGAACTTTTCACAGTTAACCATTAACTAACAATTAATAACCATTAACAAATTAATAAAAGTATGAAACTTACTTTAAAAATATGGAGACAGGCTGGTCCTGAAGCCAAAGGAAAAATGGTTACTTATCCTATTGATGGTATTGAAGGCGATATGTCTTTCCTTGAGATGATGGATATCTTAAACGAAGATTTGATCAATAAAGGAGAGGTTCCTGTAGAATTTGATCACGACTGTCGTGAAGGAATCTGTGGATCTTGTAACATGATGATTAATGGACAACCTCATGGGCCGCAAAAATTGACAACTACTTGTCAATTGCACATGAGAAAGTTTAATGATGGAGATAGCATCACTATTGAGCCATGGAGAGCAGCCGCTTTTCCAGTGATCAAAGATTTAATTGTCGATCGTTCTTCTTTTGATAGAATCCAGCAGTCTGGTGCTTATGTATCGGTTAACACTTCAGGTAATACTCAAGACGCAAACTCTATTCCGATTGAGAAAGCTAAAGCAGATGAAGCATTTCACTCAGCAACTTGTATAGGTTGTGGAGCTTGTGTTGCAGCTTGTAAAAACGCTAGTGCTATGTTATTTACCAGCGCAAAGGTTTCTCAATACGCTTTGTTACCACAAGGCGAAATTGAGGCTACTGACCGCGTGATGAACATGGTACGTCAAATGGATATTGAAGGTTTTGGTAACTGTACCAATACTGGGGCTTGTATGATCGAGTGTCCTAAAGGAATTAAATTAGAAAATATTGCACGTATGAATCGCGAGTATTTAAAAGCAGAAACTATAGGATAGTTTCTTAAAATAGAATTATAAGTATCCCACTTTAGTTGTACTGAAGTGGGATTTTTTATGCTGGAAAAGGTGCTTTTTCTTTCTTTTTATAAAAAATGATTTCGTAATTTACAAGTATGATTTCAAAGCTTCCCAAGGTCACAGAATCCATCTTTACTACTATGAGCAGGCTCTCGCACGAGCAAAACGCTCTTAATCTCTCTCAAGGATTTCCTAATTTCCCAGCAGATCCTATTTTAAAAGAGTTGTTAGTAAAGGCGATTCAAGACGATAAAAATCAATACGCTCCTATGGCAGGACTGATGTCAATACGCGCAGCGATTTCTAACATGACGCAACAACAACACAATGCTTTTTACCATCCAGAAAATGAAATTTGCTTGACTGCCGGGGCGACTCAAGGGATTTTCTCTGCGATACAAGCAATGTTGCATTCTGGCGATGAGGTAATGCTATTCACCCCAGCATATGATTGCTATGAACCGGCGATTCAACTCGCTGGCGGAAAAGCAATTCCTATAGCAATGACGCTGCCAGAATTTAGTATAGACTGGGAAGAAGTGCGTGATAAAATCACTTATAAAACCAAGATGATTCTAATCAATACGCCTCACAATCCCAGCGGTAATATGCTGACACATGAGGATATGCATGAGCTACAGCAAATAGTAGTGAATAATAACCTGTTGTTATTAAGCGACGAGGTCTATGAACATATTTCTTTTGACGGAAGAGCACACCTTAGTGCTGCGAGATACGATGGCCTGCGTGATCGCAGTTTTATAATGGGTAGTTTCGGAAAAACCTTTCATGTTACCGGATGGAAAATGGGGTTTTGTCTCGCTCCTAAACATTTAATGGAAGAATTTTATAAAGTACATCAGTACGTAGTGTATTGTGTAAATCATCCCGTACAAGATGCGATAGCTAATTATATTCAAGAACCTTATAGATATCGAGAATTAGGTGCTTTTTATCAGCGCAAACGCGATCTTTTCTTAAACCTTATAAAGGACAGCCGGTTTTCTTTTACACCTGCTCACGGTTCTTATTTTCAGTTGTTGGATTATAGTGCGATTACCGATGAACCTGATGTAGATTTTGCCAGAAGACTCACTATCGAACATAAAATAGCCAGTATACCAATTTCTGTTTTTATGAATGGAAAAGATCCTAAAATGTTGCGGTTTTGCTTTGCAAAGAAGGATGAAGAGATTATCGCCGCGGCTAAGATTTTGAATAGTTTGTAATGGTGTTTTCTTAAATATTCTCCCGAAGCTATCCTCTCTATCTACGGAGTCAATAAAAAGGGAGGTTTCAATTTCAGCATTCGATATTCCTTAATCGGTGTTCGATTTTCAAATTAGCTCTGCAACCTTTTCCCATGCCATATCTTCTATCGGCTCAGCTGAGATCGTCGGAGGTAATAAAAAGGGGAGGTTTCTCAACAGAACTTGAGCTTATCGAACTTGAAAAACAATCTTTAATGTATATCAAAATCAAAAAAAGAGAGCTTATGTTTCTGCACCTTTCAAGCTTGGGGAACAGAAATCCACATCATGTTTCTGCACCCTTTAGGCTTGAGGAACAGAAACCAATTTCTTGTTTCTGCACCCTTTAGGCTTGAGAAACAGAAACCTACACGATGTTTCTGCACCCTTTAAGCTTGGGTAAAGGAAAAATAAGTTAGATTTTTTTGCACACTAAGGCGCTGGAAAGAGTTTGTCGATGTTGTTGGTGAAAGCAAACCTGACAAAGAGTATCCCAAAACGCTATCTTCTCACCACTCTTTCAGTCCAGCGTTCTTGTTTCTTTAATAAGTACTACTTTTATCATTCGGCACAATCATTGAATTCATCAAACAAAATACCTTATGAAATACTTCACTCTATTTATAGCGATTATTTTAAGTTCTTGTAGTTCTCAAAAAATCTCCAAAACCTTGTCCAGTACCGATTTTAAAGTCGGCGAGCAGCCTTATTATGAAGAATGGACTGGTGGTGCGCCAGGTTCTGGAAGTGGCGTGACGCTGTATTTTCCCGCCTCGATAATAGAAGGACATCAGTTAGAATCGGTTTATTTCCGTGGTATGGAGAATAATGTAGCTAGCTTTACTTCAAATGACAAGCAAATGTTAGTCACCCGCTTTAGTTTTCCTAATACAGATAGGGACATGAGTTTGGATCCTAAAAATGAATACGGTAACGAAGCACCTCAAATGGAAGGATTGCCTATTAAATTACTCAAAGACGAAGCGGTAATTGCATTTGAAGTAGACGGAAAAACAAAACTCGTAAAGTTGGAAGGTATAACGCAAAAAGAAAGCATCGCTTTTCCTGGAGCACCACCACAAGGCGATGGTAATTAAATTTTGATAGAACTGATAAACAGATCATCTGATTGCTATCAAGAACACATGCTTTGGACTAGGTGAGGATTTCTCGCTCGATGATCACCACCTAGCTAACATGCTGTGGATTTTATGAAATTTACAACAGGGTGATGGCTCGTTTTCTAGAGCCTGAATACGATGATATCGGCTCATCCTAAAGTCGGAAAGTTAGATGAGATGCTGGTTGAAAACCAAAGAACTTTAATCATCTCGAAATTTAATTAAACCCTTACTTATTTCATTTTCCTAAAGTTAGAATTAATTCTAGCCTTAGGAAAATAATCCTACCTTTGAAATTCAAATAAGCCATCTTTTTGAGTTCCATAAAAAACCTTTTTAAAAACACCTTTATCTACGGTCTGGCGACTGTTTTGCCACGATTGCTTACGGTTTTATTAACTAAACTACTCACGGAGTACTTACCTGGAAAAGTAGAATTTGGAGAGGTTTCTATCATCTTTTCTTATATCATTTTTGCAAACGTCATCCTTACTTATGGTATGGAAACGGCTTTTTTTAGGTTTTATAACGATGCTTCTACTAAAGCCAAGACGTTAGGAACAGCACTTGTTTCCTTGCTGGCAACTACCCTTGTTTTTGGTTTGGCAGCCTATTTATTTATAGATCAAATAGAAGCGGCAACAGGCTTGTCTGCTCAATATTGGAAATGGGTCATTGCCGTAATCGTCTTTGATACTTTAATGGTCATTCCGTTTGCTTATATGCGAGCGCAAGGAAAATCGACTAAATATGCACTGATCAAATTGTTCAATGTGTTGATCACAGTAGGTATGACCTTATTGTTTTTTACGGTTTTACAAGATTTTCCTTCTATGGAAAGAGTACTTCCAGCAGATAGAATTGAGCTCTTTTTTATTGCTTTTCTCTCGGCAAGTTTTATCACGTTTTTAATAGTCATAAAACCCTATTTCACCAAATGGGAATTTGATGCAACACTTTGGAAAACCATGTTTTCCTACGGCTGGCCCATTCTTTTGGCTGGTTTTGCATTTGCGATTAATGAAACTGTAGACAAAATATTGCTTCAAAAATTGCTTCCGGTTGGGGAAGAAGAGGCAGAAGGAATTGTAGGCGTTTACACCGCAGGCTATCGACTTGCCGTAGGAATGACTTTGTACGCACAAGCCTTCAGACTAGGAGTAGAACCCTTCTTTTTTAGTCAGTCAGGAGATAAAAATGCTACACAACAATATGCATTGATTACTAAAGCCTTTGTCGCTTTTGGATCTGTGGCGTTGATGGCCTATGTGGTTTTGGTAGATTTCATAAAACCTTATATTGTTAAAGAGGGCTTCGAAACCGCTATGGAAGTCGTGCCACTTATTTTGATCGCTTATTTCTTCTCAGGGATTTATCAAACGCTTTCTGTATGGTATAAAATCCAGGATAAGACTCGGTATGGCGCCTACATTTCCATTACAGCAGCAGTACTTACCATTTTCGTGAATGTACTATTGATTCCGCATATAGGTTATATGGCGAGTGCTTATGCGACTTGTGCCGCTTATGCTTTGATGATGGTAGTTTCTTATCTCATTGGTAGAAAACATCTTGCCGTACCGTATGATCTTACAAATATTTTACTTTACTTGATCTTATCTATAAGTTTCTCATTGGTGTTTTTCTATTTTGTAAGAGAAGAATTAGGTATAGAAAGCTGGCAAACCTATCTTGTAGGAGCTTTAATGACGCTTGCAATGATAGCAGTAGTTAGCTTACGCGAAAGAGAAATAATTAACAAAATCCTCAAAAGAAAATGACCATTAAAATCATAAATAAATCGGCACACGCATTACCTCATTACGAAACCCAGGCAAGTGCAGGAATGGATTTACGAGCAAGTCTTAAAGCAGCCGTAACTTTACAACCGCTAGAACGAGCGATTATAAAAACAGGATTATTTATAGAACTTCCTATAGGAACAGAAGCTCAGGTAAGACCTAGAAGCGGTCTGGCTGCCAAAAAAGGGGTAACCGTCCTCAATGCACCCGGAACTATAGATGCAGATTACCGAGGAGAAATAGGAGTGATATTAGTAAACTTATCAAACGAGGCCTTTACCGTAGAAGATGGAGAACGCATCGCGCAGTTAGTCATCTCAAAACACGAGCGTGCAGACTGGCATAAAGTAGAAGAATTGAGCAGTACAGAAAGAGGAGCAGGTGGTTTTGGAAGTACAGGAGTGAAGTGAAATTGAACTTGAACTTAAAAAAGAATCAAGGGAAAAGAGATCTGTTGGGACACAGAACAAATTTCTGTTAAGCTTAGTCGCGACCTTTTTACTTATGAAAAAAGCTTGTTTTACATACCGTATTTCCGTAAATAAGACCAAAAAATGTCTGATCGAGTCTAACTCTAATACATAAAGCCCCAACAAAAAAGAAAGCTAATAACGATCATCAATTCTCAACTAAACTTGATTTGTGAAGAGACAATCGATAGTGTTGAAAACACTAATAAATTTAAATAGATAAAATAGAATGACTTGATTATAAAGATAATAACTATGAAAAACCTGCTAATTATTATACTATTGCTTTTATCTCTAGGCAGCTTTGCACAGGTAGAAGATAAAAATAAAGTCATGTCTGCTGTGATCTGTGAATGTTTAGAAAATACGAAAGCAGCGTCCTTAAAAGAAAACTTTCAGGAAACCTATAAAGAATGTCTTAAGGGAGCAGTGCTAGCGGGAATGCTATCCCAAATCAATACTCAAAGGGATACCACTATTACCATAAATCCGGAGGCGGGTATAGAACGTATCGATCAGTCCGATATGGAAGCTACTATGTTATTGCTTCAAAAAAACTGTGATATCTATAATACGTATACAACAGCAATACTACCTTTAGACAGCCTAGTCCCAGATGTATCTAGCGAAGCATGTGAATGTGTAGGGAGAATCTCCACCAGTATTTCTCTAGAAGAAAAGAACCTGTTAATTAAGGAGTGCACTACAAATGCAATCGTTACGAGTATCTCTTCTAAGAAAGCAAATCTGAGCACGGTAGGACAAATGAAATCCTTTTATAAAATGGTTTCAGACCACCTGGTAGAAAATTGTGCTGCGATTGAAAAAGTGACTTTTTCTAATGATGAAGAGAAATTAAACTCGTATTCTACCAATGAGAAGGCTATGGAATTCTATTTAAAGGGAATTGACTTTATGGAAGCTAAGGACTACAAAAAAGCCATTAAATTCTATGAAAAGGCGGTGGATATAGATTCTAAATTTGTGTTTGCTTGGGATAATCTAGGAAGATCCTACAGATTGATCAATAAGTACGACAAGGCTATAGAGGCTTATAAAAAATCTTATGCAGTAGACTCTTTAAATCCTACTTCCTTAATGAATATGGCAGTAGCTTATAACTACAAGAAAGATTTTGAAAGCGCTATATTTTGGTATCAAAAACTCCTAGAAATTAATCCTAAGGATCCAGAAGGTCACTATGGACTGGCTTTGATCTTTATGAATCAAAAAAGGATAGAAGAATCATTGCAAAAAGCCATCGACGCAAGAGCACTTTATATAGAATCAGGTTCTCCTTATACAGCAGATGCAGAAAAGCTAATGCGGTATTTATACGATATGTTTGCAGAAGAAAATAAACAAGAACGTTTCAAAAAGATTTGTTCGGACAATAATATTAACTTAGACTAAGTAATATAAAAAGATGAAAATAATAGTACCTATGGCAGGTCGTGGTTCACGATTACGCCCACACTCACTTACCGTTCCTAAACCATTAATTCCTATTGCAAATCAGCCTATCGTTCACCGATTGGTAAAAGATATTGCGCGTATTCTTTCAGAACCACTAGAAGAAATTGCCTTTATACTGGGAGATCCAGCATTTTTTGGAGATGATGTCGTAAAAAGTTTAGAAGAATTGGCAAATGGTCTAGGTGCAAAAGCCAGTATTTACAGACAGCTCCAACCATTAGGGACTGGTCACGCGATCATGTGTGCCGAGCCATCTCTTTCAGGACCAGCAGTAGTTGCGTATGCAGACACTCTAATCAGAGCTAGCTTTGACCTGGACCCAGCAGCAGATGCGGTGATCTGGACCAAACAAGTGGACCAACCCGAAGCTTATGGGGTTGTAAAACTAAACGACAAAGATGAAATAGTGGAACTGGTAGAAAAGCCAAAGCAATTTGTAAGCGATCAGGCCGTTATTGGGATCTATTATTTTAAAGAAATTGCAGACCTCAAAAAGGAACTACAGTTTGTGATCGATAACGAGATCATCAATGGTGGAGAATACCAGATCAATGATGGTATCAAAAGAATGATGGCCTCTGGAAACATTTTTAAAACGGGAACCGTGGACGAGTGGATGGATTGTGGCAACAAAAATGTTGCGATAGAGACCAACCAACGCATTATGACTTTTATGGAAAAGGATGGAAGTGAAGAAATCAACTCACAACCTACTTTACAGGATTCTAAAATCATTCAGCCTTGTGTGATTGATAGCAGCGTGGTGCTCAAAAACAGTACCGTAGGACCTCATGTATCTATAGGCGCAGGAACACGTATTGAAAACTGTACGATAACCAACTCTTTGATCCAGAAGAATTCCACCATTAAAAATGCTACCTTAGACGAGGCCATGATAGGCAGCCACGTAAAGTATGATGGAAAGTTTACTAAAATTAGTATAGGAGACTATTCTACTTTGGAATAACACCTCATTTAATGGGTCATTTTGAGACCTATTTGGTATAACTTTTGAAAAGAACGACACATGAACAGGTTATTTAAAACATACTCATTTATCGCGATGATTTTCTTGGGCAATTTGGTTTTTGCTCAGGAAGAAGTCTTTTCTGATGAAGTAAATGTGGATGACTTAGGAGATGTTTCTGACGATTTCAAAGATAATTTTTTCAATGCCCTCGCTGCAAAAGCCATAGGCAATCACGATAAGGCGATTCAATATTTGGAGGCCTGCGAGAAAATGGAACCAGAATCTGGAGCGGTGCAATTTGAATTGGGTAAAAACTATTTGATGAGTGATGCTTTCGCGAAAGCGGAACAGAAAATAACTCGTGCCATAGAAATAGCAGGTGAAACAGAATGGCTGTTGGAAACCTTATACGATGTCTACGACAAGCAAAAAGAGTACGATAAATCCTTAAATGTTTTAGAAAAGCTCGTAAAAATCAATGAGAATTACGAAGAGTTATTGCCCTATCAGTATGCGAGAGCGAGCAAAAATCAAGAAGCACTGGCCATCATAAATAAGCTCGATACGCGTCTAGGGGAAGAAGAACGACGCACTCAGTTAAAAGTACAGATACAAGAGCGCTTAGATACAAATGAAGCCAGAGACGGCAATATTGAAGATTTAGAAGCAGTGATTGCTTCAAATCCTAAACAAGAGAAAGCTTATATCAACCTGATCTACCTGTATAGCAAAAAAAATAATCCGGAGAAAGTTCAAGAGGTTGCAGAGGCACTGGAAAAAAACCTGCCCGAAAGTGATAAAGCACAATTGGCGCTTTACAAGATTTACTTGGAAAATGGTAAAACATCTAAAGGAATCAAAAGCATGCAAAAAGTCTTTGAGTCGGTGCAGTTTGACATAGAGACTAAAATCAATGTGCTCAACGATTACATACAGTCTGGTGGAGCAGATCTAGAGGATCAAGAGATTCAAAACGCCATAAACGACTTTGCAAATCAAGTAGAAGATGTAGCTGCTTTTAGTGCTTTGGGAGATTATTATTTGAGGAGAAAAGATGCTGTAAGAGCGGTATCCTTCTATGAAAAAGGACTGGAACTGGACGATAAGAACTACGATTTAGTTAAAAAAGTAGCGCTTTTAAGTATCGATATTAAAGATTATAACAAGGCTGTAGAAGTTATAGATCAAGCTTTGGAAGTTTTTCCCGCACAAGCCTTACTTTATTTATTAAGTGGCGTAGCACATAACCATCTTAATGAGCCAGATATAGCTATTAGTCAGCTGGAAACTGGATTGAGCTTTTTACTCGATGAGCCCAAGCTAGAAAGCGATATGTACCAGCAACTCGCATGGAGTTACGATCAAAAAAACGATACAACTAAAGCGGCAAAAATGCGTTCTAAAGTTAAAATGCTGTCTAAAAAAACCTAATGAAATACTTGAAGTTCCTTCCCATAGCCTTGTTATTATTGCTTGCAGGTTGCGCTAGTACACAACGAGCCGCAAATAATGCAACAGCAACGGCCAAAAAATCTAAGGTGGTAAAAGCCCATGAAGCGGCACGTACCGATTTTAAAACGATGAATTCGCGACTTTCTGTGAGTTATGACAATTCTAAAACTACCCGATCCTTCACGGTAAATTTACGTATGGAAAAGGGCAAACAAATATGGATGAGCGCTGGACTTTTTGGCATTACGGCCGCAAAGGTGTACATCACTCCAGATCGAGTTCAGTTGTACGAAAAGCTGAATAAAAGAGCTTTTGACGGCGACTTTAGTTTAATAAGCGACTTTTTAGGTGAAGAAATTACCTTTGAGCAGTTAGAAGATTTACTACTGGGACAGGCGGTGGAACCCTTAGAAAACAAGAATTTTACCATTGTAAACAATGAATATCAGTTTCAGCAGGTTGCAGTGATGACCAAGATGTTTAATTTGCGCCCTACAGATTTTAAAGTCTCTGAACAATCTATTTCTAAGCCTTCTGAAGGTAGTTTTTTAAAGGTGAATTATCCGGAGTATCAAATTGTGGATGGAAGGGTCATTCCCTCAGAAATCAAAATTGATGCCCATCAAGGCGACCGGATTTCTAAAGTAGAAATGGAATTAAAAAGTGTGGACTTTGATCAAGAGATGACTTTTCCGTTTAACATGCCGTCAGGCTATAGCCCATTCAAATTCTAGATGAAAAAGCATATTTATTTATTGCTGTTGTTTTTGTTGTGTTTTGCTTTCGCGAAAGCGCAATCAGAAAAAGCCGTTCTAGAAGAACGCAAAGCCGAAATCCAAAGAGAGATCAATCAGTTCGATAGGTTATTGAAGAACGTCCGGAAAGAAGAAAAAACCATGGTATTACTCGTGGAAACTATTGATAAAAAAATCTCTCGTACGCAAGAGATCATTAATATTACCAATAAACAGGCTAACACGCTTACCAGGAATATCAAATCTAATGTGGTTCAAATCAAGAAACTGGAAGTGGAGATTAAAGCATTGAAAGCAGAATATGCCGAAATGATTGTAAAAGCCTATAAATCTAAAAACGATCAAAGTCGCTTGATGTTTTTACTGAGTTCTGAAGATTTTTTACAAGCTTATAAAAGAGTTCAATACCTTCAAACTTATGCTAATTATCGTAAAAAACAAGCCGATGAGATTTCGTTGAAGTCAACAGGGCTTGCTGATAAGAATAAAGAATTGGAAAGTGAGAAAGAGGAAAAAAGCCGTGTGTTGGCGCTCAATAAAAGACAGCGAGTAGCTCTTAAAACAGATAAAGTAGAGCAAGTAGACTTACTGGCCGTTGTTCAGGCAAATGAAAAGAAATACGCAGCTGACATCAAGGAGAAATCAAGAGAACGCAATAAAATAGATCTAGAATTAAGAGCTTTAATCGCTGCAGATATCAAAGCTTCTAATAAGGGGAAAACAGGAACTGTGGAAAACAAATTCTTCTTAACCCCAGAAGCTAAAATCCTAGCTAATAATTTTAAAAGCAACAAAGGAAAGTTGCCATGGCCAGTGGAAGAAGGATTTGTATCCAGACGTTATGGTAAACAGCCACATCCAGTAGTGAAGTCGCTCACCATAGACTCAAACGGGTTGAGGATGCAAAGTCCAGGCGGTGCCAAAGTGCGCGCTATTTTTGAAGGCGAAGTCATCCGTATTACTAAGAGTAAATACGGTATTCTAGCGGTTCACATACGACACGGTAATTACACTTCTATCTATGACAATTTGAAATTAGTAAGCGTAGAAAAAGGTGATACCGTCAACACTAAGGATATCATAGGAGAAATATTCACCTCCAACTCTGGAGAGACAGAACTGAAATTTGTCTTAATGCAGGACACAGAAACAATAGATCCAGCACAATGGATAGCAAGAAAGTAAGGATTAAGGATGGGAGATCAACGATTTCAGATTTGCTTACTATTGCGTAAATGAAAGAGTCCCGATGCTTGGTGGAGTTATAGTACAAGCCTTTTTATAATTATCGAGAGTCTATTCTCCTTTCCACTTTTTTGCATAGACACAAGAGCAAACAGCTCTCTGTTTAGACTTGCATTAGATGAGTTTTTTAGGAGAGGAATGCATCCTACAGATTTCATCGCAGCCTGAGCTAGGATAAAAGCAGGAGTCGTGGATACGGAGTCGACTCAATTAGGGTACCCTTGTTTCTTAAAAAGCAAAGCTCTGTAATGTCAGTTCGAGCTATAGTCGAGAATTTCTGCGCGGGAATGGGGTGCTACCAACTTTGATAAATTCAGTAAAACCTTATTCTTTGTCGGAGTACCCTAAAGGAGTTATAGGATTTTTATAAGACCTAATTTTTATTCAAAAAGTGCTTTCAATTCTGTAGCGTCTTTTGCTTTCATTTTTCCTGCAAGGACAAGACTCAGTTGCTTGCGTCTCAATGCCGCATCGTAACGTTGTTTTTCTATTTCAGTTTCTGGTGTTATAGGAGCGACTGTAATAGGTCTTCCAGTGTCATCTACGGCTACAAAGGTGTAGATGGCTTCATTTGCTTTGGTGCGCTCGCCGCTTTCGCGATCTTCTACCCACACGTCCATATAAACTTCCATCGAACTCTTAAATGCCCTGCTGACTTGTGCTTCTATAGTAACTACACTTCCCAGAGGCACCATTCTATTAAAGGCTACGTGATTTACAGATGCCGTTACCACAATACGTCTGGAATGTCTCCTTGCTGCGATACTTGCCGCTCGATCCATACGTGCCAATAACTCACCACCAAATAAATTATTCAGCGGATTTGTCTCACTAGGCAATACCATATCGGTAACCGTAGTAAATGATTGTGATGGTGTTTTAGGTTCCATAAAGCGCAATTTTTTGCAAAGGTACTCGCTATTAAAGAGTGTACTTGTTTATTTTAGAAAAGTTTGTTAGTATATTGATGTTCTTAAACCGCCCTTCTTCCATGGTACTATCTAAGAATGTTAATCGCTTTTTGTTTTTTACTTAATTCTCTTTAATAGCTGTTCAACTTCACAAGTAAGGAACGATTACAAAATGCTCCATTTGAAAAATCACGTGGCTACCCTGAAAATTAAACAATTTAATGCAGTCCAAGAAAATGGAAAAATAGAAGCTCAAATCATCGAACAGGACGACAAATAAGTCGCTATAGCCATAGATACGTATTTCTGTTTTGATAAAGATGGAAAGACAATAGAGAAACAATGGTTTATGAATAGTGTCCCAGTTCGACGTTTTGAATATAAATACGATCAAGATTCTTTTTTAAAAACTAAAAAGGAATTCAATTCTAAGGGGGAACAAGATGTTACCACCTACTATTATTATCAATTTAATAATAAAGGTCATGTCATAGAGCAAAAAGCAGTGAGTGGGGAAACGGAAGAAGATGCTTATATCAAACTAAGTCGCTTTGAAAAAGGACTTAAAATTACAGAAGAGTACTATTACCCAGTAAACGATAGTCCAACAGAAAGAAAGGAGTTTGAATATGATCAACAAGGAAGAACTATAAAAGAGATTACTTATTATGATGACAGTGAGCTGGCCGAAATCAATACTAATCAATACAATGAAGCCGGTTACCTGATAAAAACTACCAATTTCTATAAGCGGGAAAAACTTACTGAGATTTCTGAGATGGAGTATCTCGAATTTGATACAAAGGGAAACTGTACCAAATTATTGATTAGAGTAAACCGCATTCCTCAAACGATTAGTAAAATGGAATACACCTATTATTAGAGGACATTTTTGTGCGGCTGTGTTTAGAATATAAAAGGCCCCTCTTTCTCGCACTAATTTAGCATCGAATTTTTCGTAAAATAATCGTAAAGCGAATAAAAGCAGTATTCTAAATTTGTTTGCGGGGTATGATAGTTCAAGCTTTATTTAGCGAAAGCGAAATTCTCAGAAAAGCCCACAAAAAAACGCCTACAGATCAAAGCCTGTAGGCGTTTTATAGTTAGTTAACTTTTTAAGTAAGATCGTTACCGTCTTTATCTTTGAAATTGTATTCTAGATAAGTATAGGCATCTCTAGGTACTACCTTGATCCATTTTTGGTGGTTCATAAACCACTTTGATCTGATAGAAGGATAACCTTTAGTTATAAAAGCCGCAATAAAAGGATGCGCATTCAGCGTTATCTTTTTTACACCAGCTTTAAGGTGTCGTTCTAATGTTTCGGTAATTTCCTGAATGACGAGAATTGGAGCTTGTATCTCTTGTCCGTTTCCGTCAGGATTTTCCTCACGAGTTTTTATATTTACTTCTTGCCTTACACGCTGTCTAGTGATCTGGATCAAACCAAATTTACTAGGAGGAAGGATCTTATGCTTTGCGCGGTCATCTGCCATTTCATCTCTTATGTGCTCATAGAGTTTCTTGCGATTCTCTGCTTTGCGCATGTCGATAAAGTCTACTACAATAATTCCACCCATATCTCTAAGCCTTAACTGGCGTGCAATCTCAGTTGCAGAGATCATGTTGGTTTCTAGTGCGGTATCTTCCTGGCTGTCAGCTTTATTAGATCTATTCCCAGAGTTGACATCTATAACATGCATAGCTTCTGTATGTTCTATAACAAGGTAAGCACCTTTGCTCATAGAAACAGTACGTCCAAATGATGTTTTGATTTGTCGTTCGATACCAAATTTTTCAAAAACAGAGGTTCTCGGGTTGTGGTACTTTACAATGGACTCTTTATGTGGGGCAATAGTTTTCAAATAGTTTTTAATTTCTTGAAACACCTCTTCATCATCAACGACAATGGAAGTGTACGTATCATTAAAAACATCTCTCATAAGGGAATTGGTTCGACTTACTTCAGTCATAACCTTTGTCGGGAATGGTGCCTTGTGTATCTTATTACACATGGTATCCCATTTTTCAACAAGATTTTGTAAATCTTGGTCCAGCTCTGCTACGAGTTTACCTTTAGCAACTGTGCGCACAATAACGCCAAATCCTTCAGGTTTAATGCTTTTTACAAGTCTTTTTAATCTGCTTTTTTCTTCACGATCTTCTATCTTTTGGGATATAGAAATTCGGTCAGAAAATGGAACGAGAACAACATACCTACCTGGTAAAGAAAGCTCGGCACTTAGACGAGGACCTTTGGTTGATATAGGTTCTTTAACTACTTGAACAAGAATAGGTTGTGTAGGCGATACTGCATCTTCAATAGCACCGTGTTTTTCTATGTCTTTCTCAAATTTGATATCTTTAAGGGTAAAATTTTTGCGTCTACCGCTCAAAACTTGTTTGGTAAATTTAAGTTGGGTAAGGTATTTAACACCTAGGTCGTGATAGTGTAAAAAACCATCTTTTTCATAGCCTACATCTACAAACGTAGCGTTGAGGCCAGAAAGAACCTTGCGTGACTTTGCAATAAATATGTCACTTACCGCAAACTTAGTTTTTTCTTCATCTTTATGTAATTCGACTAGTCTACCATTTTTAGTAAGCGCATAATCGATTTTTGTAGCACTGGAACGGATAATAATTTCTTTATCCATAATTCCTGTAATGTTTATAACCTTACTTTTTCTAACGATTAGAAATAGTAAAGTATGTTTATAATTATATAGTACAAGCAATTTGCTGCTTGTACAAAAAACGAGTTATCATTTGTAACTCTATGTCAAAGAACTATTAAAATACAAAAAGTAGTCTAAGACTACTTTTTCTTTTTGTGACGATTAGCACGACGACGTTTTTTACGTTTGTGCGTTGCAACCTTATGTCTTTTTCTTTTTTTACCGCTTGGCATATCTCTTATATTTTTTACTTAACTTTTACGTTTGATTTTACTCCGTCCACAAATATCTTTGCAGGTTTGAATGCTGGTATATTGTGAGCAGGAATTTTAATAGTGGTGTTCTTTGAAATGTTTCGTCCAGTCTTTTCAGCTCTAGTCTTTACTATAAAGCTACCGAAACCGCGTAAATATACGTTTTCTCCAGTTTCAAGAGAGTCTTTCACTTCATTCATGAAAGATTCTACAGTTGCCTGCACATCAGTCTTCTCCATTCCCAGCTTGTCTGAAATTTTAGATACGATATCTGCTTTAGTCATTTGTTAGATTTAATTTAATTAGGGTTAAATTTAAATAGCGTGCAAATATACCCTAAAAAACTAAATATGAAATCCTTAACCGATTAAAATTTAAGAAGATATATATTGCGGGTCTCAAATTTACTCATTTTATGAATTTTTCCAGGCAACTTATTGATTGGTACGGAGTTAACAAAAGAACACTGCCCTGGAGAGATACAGAAAACCCCTACTTTATATGGTTAAGCGAGGTGATTTTACAGCAAACAAGGGTTCAACAAGGCCTTCCTTACTATCAAAGTTTTGTTAAAACCTACCCGACGGTAGAGAAACTCGCTGCTGCGCCTCAAGATGAAGTGCTTAAATTATGGCAAGGTTTAGGCTATTATTCCAGAGCTAGAAACTTACAAGCAGCTGCTGTACAAATAGTGGAGAACGATCTTAAATTTCCAGATAACTACAAGGATCTTTTAGCTCTAAAAGGAGTTGGCGACTATACCGCAGCAGCAATAGCAAGTTTCGCTTATAAAGAAGTCGTTCCCGTAGTGGATGGTAATGTGTATAGAGTACTATCCCGCTTGTATGGGGTGTCAACTCCTATAAATATTCCTTCAGGGGTAAAAGAATTTAAGGAACTTGCTACAAAACTGCTTAATCAAAATGATCCTGCAACACATAACCAAGCGATTATGGAGTTTGGAGCATTGCAATGCACTCCTAAAAAACCTGTTTGTAGCTCCTGTCCTTTTAAAATGGAATGTGTGGCTTTTCAAGAGGATAGAATAGGAGAGTTGCCTTTGAAATTAAAGAAAACCAAGGTGAAAAGCCTTTTTCATCATTATGTGGTCGTAGAAACTCCTACTGGGAAAACTATTATGCGCCAGCGTGATAACAGTAGCATTTGGGCAGGGCTATTTGAGTTTCCTTATATAGAAGCAAATGGGGCTCTATTATCAAAGGAGGTTACTGATCATGATGTGTTTAAAGATATTGTGGGTAAGTCTCGCTTTCGCGAAAGCGCATACAACCAACAACCTATTATCCATAAACTATCTCATAGAAAGATTCACGCGTACTTCTGGATTGTGAAAGTGGAAGAAGAACTGGAAACTGCCGTTTTTGTAGAAGAAGCATTTGAAAAACCAGTTCATGTTCTAATGGATCGATTTATGAAAGAATTCTGGCAAAGGAACTAAAAGTATTTCGTAAATTAGACCTCCTAACGATCTAGCGATGTGGGCGTTTTTCATATCTTTGACGACTTTTTTAAACACCATAAAAAATACTATTTCTATAAATTCAATACAAACTAATTATGGCAGGTACCGTTAATAAAGTGATTCTAATAGGTCACACAGGAGATGAAGTGAAGATGAAATATTTTGAAGGTGGTAATTGCATAGGAAGGTTCCCTCTTGCTACTAACGAAGAATATGTAAACCGCAGCACAGGAGAACGGGTATCTAATACAGAATGGCATAATTGTGTCGTGAGAAACAAAGCTGCTGAAGTTTGTGAAAAGTACTTAAAAAAAGGAGATAAAGTATATATAGAAGGACGTATTAAAAACAGACAGTGGACTGGAGAAGATGGACAGCAACGTTACACAACAGAAATCCAAGTGCAAGAGTTTACATTTTTAACTCCTAAAAACGAAGCCTCTACACCTGTTGGGCCAGAACAAAGTGCTCCAGCGCAGCAAATGCAAAAACCTCAACAAGCTCCGGCTGCTTCAGAGCAAAAAGAAACAACGACTAATTCCTACAGCGAGCCACAATCCAGCAGCAGCAATGTAAACGAAGACGATGATTTACCATTTTAACTTAAAAAGAATTAATTCACACTAATTGGATATTGACTCACCGCATTTTCTTAGCGTTTCAATGATTTCCAGCGGAGATCAATTGATGTATTTAATAATTTTTATTTTATTGCTTATTTGTAGCGCCCTAATAAGCGGGGCTGAAGTGGCGTTTTTTAGTCTTTCTAATACGGAATTAGATGATGAAAGTGAAGACTTTCCCAGACGTAGTATTGTTAAGAAGCTCCTTGATAGGCCTAAAAAACTCCTGGCAACTATATTAATTGCAAATAATGCGATCAACATCACGTCAGTATTGATATTTGGAATTCTCAGTGATACTTGGTTCAAAAATGTAAAGCCTATTGCTATCGATTTTGGCTTTCCATTTGACCTGGATATTAGGTTTGTTATTGAAGTCGTAGTGGTGACCTTTTTGATTTTGCTTTTTGGCGAGATTTTCCCAAAGGTTTACGCTAATCGTAACCCAAAAGGATTTGCCAGTTTTATGGCGATACCTGTTAATATACTAGATAAAATATTTAGCTTCATCAGCTTACCGATGCGTTATGTGACCTTGCAAATACAAGATCGTTTAGGAAGTAAGAAATCTAACATAACGGTTTCTCAACTATCACAAGCATTAGAACTTACTGACGGGAACGATACTACAGATGAAGAACAGCAGCTCCTTCAGGGAATTGTAAGTTTCGGTAATACGCATACAAAAAATGTAATGCGCAATCGTACAGATGTGTTTGCACTAGATGAAAGTCTGCCTTTTAAGGAAATTATCCCGCAAGTTATTGAGCATGGTTACTCGCGCATACCTTGCTATAACGAAAGCATTGATCAGATTACGGGAGTCTTGTACGTGAAAGATCTCCTACCTTATATAGATCGTAAAAATTATGAATGGAGAAAGTTGCTTAGGGAAGCCTATTTCGTTCCAGAAAATAAAAAGCTAGATGATCTCTTACAAGAATTTCAAGAGAAGAAAAAGCACATCGCTATAGTGGTGGATGAATATGGAGGTACTAGCGGTTTGATTTCGCTGGAGGATATTATAGAAGAGATCGTTGGAGACATCAGTGATGAATTTGATGAAGAAGATCTGATTTACTCAAAGCTGGACGATAAGAATTACGTTTTTGAGGGTAAAACACAATTAAAAGATTTCTATAGAGTTTTAGACCTAGAGGAAGAAGATATCGCAGTATTTGATGGCGGCAAAGGAGAATCTGAGACCCTTGCAGGGTTTTTACTAGAGCAAACCGGTCACTTTCCTAGAAAACTAGATCAAATAACTTTTCACAACATGACCTTTCTAGTAGAAGTCATGGATAAGAAACGCATTAAACAAATAAAATGTACACTAGCTTAAGAATTCTATTTGTATTGTTGATTTTCATTGGGATTTCCAGTTGTAATGATCAAAAGGTGTTACCCAAGCCTAGCGGTCAGTTGGCACTTGATTTTCCAAAAGGGAATTATGTGAATTCAGATCATGTAAATTGTCCCTTTTCTTTTGAAGTAAATGAATTTGCAAGAGTACTATCTAAAAGCGATTGTTCTATGAAGATCGAATATCCTGGAATGGATGCAACGGTATACCTCAACTACAGACCTATACAAAACAACCTCAGACAACTCCTCATCGACGGACAAAAATTATCCTACGAGCACAATCAAAAAGCAGATGTTATAGCAGACTTTCCCTTTGTTAACAGACTTAATAACACCTATGGGATGATGTATGAAATAGAAGGTGATGCTGCTTCTAACGCTCAATTTTATGTGACTGATAGTACCAAACATTTTCTTACCGCTTCCCTATATTTTTATACACAACCTAACTATGATTCTATTCTGCCAGCGGTAGACTATGTAAAAAGTGATATGGTAAAAATGATGGAAACCTTGAGGTGGAAAGAGTAAAATATTCTCTAGAGGGTATTTGGAGACTGTAAAATTTATCTTACATTTATTTTAAATTTTAAATTATAAATTATATGAAAAAAATTAAATTACTTACGTGCGTTTTTATTTCAGTATTAGCAACTGTTACTACATCTTGTAGTAATGATGATGATGCTGTTGATGATACTCCTATTGCAGTTGCTAATGAATTTACTTATGATGGTGTTACCTATGCACTGTCTCAGGGTTTTCTAGAGGATTATGGGGATAATGGAAATGGTTCTTATGATTTTGACATAACTTTACTTAGTGATGATTTTACATTAGATACTGTAAACCAATCAATCACAGGTACTGGAGAGGCAGTTTACTTAGACTTAAATTCAGATAATATGACCGACTTATCTGACGGGACTTATATTTTTGCAGCAAATAGAGATGCATTTACTCTAGTAGTAGCTGGTATATTTATAGATTACAATATAACTGCAGAAACTGGAACCCTAGTGGAAGCGACAGGCGGTGAGGTTATCTTGAGTAAATTAGGCACTACTTACACTATTATTTTTGATCTTACTACAGCTGCAGGCGATATTACGGGTAGATATGAGGGTACATTAACAAGATTATAAGGCATTGAAATCACAAAAAAAGCTCAAGATGAAAATCTTGAGCTTTTTTTGTGATTAAAAAGTCCACCTTTGCGCCTTTAAAAATTATGGACAACTCTAAATTAAAGTACGTATACCTTGTCATTTTAAGCTTAATTTGGGGTTCCTCTTTTATCTTGATCAAGAAAGCATTAGGTGAAGAAAACGGTGAGCTGGTATTGCAACCTTTGCAATTAGGAGCTTTGCGCACCATGATTTCTGGGGCTATTCTTATTTCCATAGGTTGGAAATCATTTGCTGCAACAAGTAAAAAAGACTGGCCGTGGCTAGCGCTTTCAGGATTGCTTGGTACCTTTTTCCCAGCTTTCTTATTTGCATATGCACAAACTGAAATCGATAGCGCTATAAGTGCCATCCTTAATTCTACCGTTCCATTAATTACGTTAGTTATGGGCGCAGTTATTTTTGGTATTTCTTTCTCGCGTAACCAATTGATAGGAGTTGTCATAGGTCTTGCAGGAGCAGTAGGCTTAGTTTTGGCGGGTATGGAAAGCCATCCAGAGCAAAACTATCTTTTTGCAGGGCTGATACTTATCGCTTGTTCCTGTTATGCTAGTAATGTAAATATTATTAAAAGATACCTTCAAAACATCAAACCTCTCGCTATTGCTACGGGAAACTTTGTCTTTATAGTACCTCTGGCAACTATCGTTTTCTTTAGTGCAGATGGTACTTCCATTGATTTAGAAAGTCCAGCGGTACAACAGAGCTTTATGTATATTATTACTTTGTGTATTTTTGGAACTGTAGCAGCTAAAGTTATGTTCAATAAATTAGTGCAAATGACCTCTCCAGTATTTGCAAGTTCAGTTACTTATTTAATGCCAGTGATAGGCTTGACATGGGGAATTCTAGACGGGGAGCTTTTTAATATCTGGCAAATTGCTTCTACTGGCGTAATTATTTTTGCGGTGGTATTAGTTACTAGGGAAAAGAAAAAGGCTTAATCAATTATTTCACTAACCATCATATAACTCACTATAGCTTCTTTCATCAACACAGATTGTTCTCCAGCTTTAAGTGATGGCAGTTTTTCTTTTACGATATAATGTGGCCATTTATCATCATCATAGTGAGAGAATTCATAGTAACCATATGGTTCTAATACTCGACATATAGCTATATGCATGAGCTGTAATTTTTCATCTTTTTTGAACTTGCGATGCAGTTGCCCCAATTCTTGTACACCTATTATAAATAGAATCGCATCAAGATCCATTTCATCTCCATCTGCAAAACGTGATTGAAAGAACGCTACGGTGCGCATCCATCTGTCTTTTAATTGCTCATCTCTACTCATAAGGCAAAGATACTTATAGAAAGCTGTTCAAGCCATAATATCTCTATTTTAATTCTGTTTTCAGGTACAATCAAATTGCCTTTAAAAAGCTATTTTTTAAATAATTTAGAAAGTGAAAAGCGTATGTATTCCTCCTTAATATACCCTTAATAGGGTATTTTGTAAACCATTTCTCTCGCTTAATTTTGAATCGCAGCTAAACAAATAGTTAGGGATGTTTATTTAGTTGAAATCCATCAGGCTTAAACGCTAGATGGATTTATATTTTAGAGGTGTCGAGAGGGTCTTTTAAAGTGCTTTCTTCCGTGCTAACTTTTCTATCTTTGTAGAATAAATCACACTTATGAAACTCTACCTAGTTCCTACACCTATCGGTAATTTAAAAGACATGACCTATCGAGGAGTAGAAGTATTAAAAGAGGTAGATGTCATACTAGCAGAAGACACAAGAACCAGCGGTAAATTATTGCAACATTATGGGATCGCTACCCAAATGCTTTCTTATCACATGCACAACGAGCATAAAATAAGTGATCACATAGTAAAAAGAATTCAGGCGGGAGAAACCATGGCGCTAATTACAGATGCTGGTTCACCAGGAATAAGCGATCCAGGTTTTTTACTAACTCGTAAACTGCTAGAAAATGGAGTAGAGGTAGAATCCCTACCCGGTGCGACTGCTTTTGTTCCTGCACTTACCGTTTCCGGTATGCCCTGCGATAAATTTGTATTTGAAGGATTTCTACCAGTAAAAAAAGGAAGGCAAAAACGTCTTGAATTTCTTAAAGAAGAGACTAGAACTATTGTTTTCTACGAGTCTCCTCACAAACTATTAAGAACCTTAGCCGACTTCAAATTACACTACGGAGAAGAACGACAAGTTTCTATCTCTCGAGAGATTACCAAGATGTATGAAGAACATTTTAGAGGTACGGTAACAGAGGCTATCACTCATTTTGAGCTTAAAAAGCCCAGAGGTGAGTTTGTTGTTGTGCTGGAGGGCTTTTCTTGATTATTTCAATCTAATTTATTGTCGACAGTTCTTTTTCTAATCAAATTAAAGATGACGGTTTATCAATTCATTATCAGGTTCTGATGGTGTAGCTCTTACTTTTCTAAAATAAAAAAACAGGCTCGTTTGCAGTTGTGATAATTTTATATACTCTGTGTCATTCCATTTGATTTTTCCTTCTAAGTCTCTAGCGGCCTTTACTGATTGATCAAAACCGTCTTGAAAACCATTAAAGAGTTAGACAAATTTATTGATCGCCCGAACACTATTATTTACTGGCGCATCTGATGTTTTTAAATTCTAATTTGATATAAAATCCACTTTTCTCTTTGGTCATTTCGGTGGTATAAAACCTAGAATCAAGCAACTTGTCATTTTATAAAATCTGGCTGGAGAAGTTATGTAAAATAACGAAAGTGTTTATTCCAATTCTGCCAGGGAGCGGCTAGTATAATCTTTATGTTTTTAAATTCTCAATCAATCTCCACCATTACAGGACAGTGATCACTATGTACTGCCTCACTTAGGATTACAGATCTTTTAACACGTTCCTTTAAACTGTCGTTTACCATGTGGTAATCTAATCTCCAGCCTTTATTTCTTGCTCGAGAACCACCACGGTAACTCCACCAAGAATACTGGTCTGGCTGATCGTTAAAGATTCTAAACGTATCTATAAAACCGCTTGCAACAAATCGATCCATCCATTCTCGTTCTTCTGGCAAGAAACCGGACGTGTTTTTTAAACGTATCGGATCGTGAATATCAATGGCTTTGTGACAGATGTTATAATCGCCACAGATCAATACATTAGGACGTTCTTTTCTCAGTTCTTTAGAATACTCTAGAAATTGCTCCATATATTCAAATTTGAAGCTCAATCTAGCATCATTAGTTCCGCTAGGTAAGTACATGCTCATGACAGATACATCGCCAAAATCTGCTCTGATATTTCTTCCCTCATAATCCATAGTTTCTATACCAGTTCCATATTCCACATGATCTGGTTGGATCTTAGAGATAATGGCTGTTCCAGAATAGCCTTTTTTCTGTGCGCTGTAATAGTATTGGTACTTATATCCAGCAGCAGTAAAAGCTTCCTTATCTATTTGATCTTCTTGAGCTTTTATTTCTTGTAAACAAAGTACATCGGGATTTGCAGCAGTAAGCCATGCGATAAATTCTTTCTTCATCGCGGCTCTGATACCGTTGACGTTATAGGATATGATTTTCATTGGTGTTTTATTTCAATTTAGAATGAGCAGACTGAAGTCTGCTACTAGTAATTTATTTTGTCGCCTGCGAAGTTCTATTTATTTAGCCGGATCTATTCGGTTTTTTCTTGTCTAAGAATTCTGAATTTTCAAAATTCTGAATACTTCATTCCTCATTTACTCCTTATACATACCAACAGTAAGTGTTCCCTGATCGTCCATCATCGCTCGATACATCCCTGCTGTATTAAATTCCATGGAGATATTCCCCAAATGATCTAAAGCAATAATTCCCCCGGTTCCACCTAGATCGACCAGCTTTTTTTGGATCACTTCTTCTGTAGCTTCTTCAAGTGTTTTACCCCCATATTCCATTAATGCGCTGATGTCATAAGCGACTTGTGCTCTTATAAAGTACTCGCCATGTCCAGTACTGGAAACCCCACAGGTGTTGTTGTTGGCATAAGTACCGCTGCCTATAAGAGGAGAATCACCTATACGGCCGTATTTTTTATTGGTCATACCACCAGTGCTCGTTCCTGCAGCGATATTTCCATTTTTATCTAGAGCGACACAACCTACTGTCCCATATTTAGAGTCTTTAATAAACGGATCTTCCAGTTCTAAAAGCGCTGTTTTTTGGTCACCTTCCTTTTCTTTTGCTAGAACTCGCTGCAAGGATTGGTACCTATTCTCTGTAAAAAAGTAGCTGTTATCTACTATTTCTATGTTTTCATCGCTAAGTGATTTAGCAAACTCGTCTGCTCCTGTGCCGCTCAGTAAAACATGTTCTGAATCGGTCATCACTTTTCTAGCAAGGGAAATTGGATTTTTTACGGTGGTTACTCCAGCAATGGCACCGGCATTTAAGGTCTTTCCATCCATAAAACTGGCATCTAAAGAATTGATCCCATCATGCGTAAATACAGCGCCTTTACCCGAATTGAATAAAGGAGAATCTTCCATAATTCTTATGCTTGCTTCTACCGCGTCCATAGCATCGCCTCCATTTTTGAGGATCTCGTGTCCTGCTTTTATAGCTTCCGATAGCTTTTCATTGTATTGAATCTCTAACTCTGGAGTCATGTTCTCCCTCTTTATTGTACCAGCGCCTCCGTGAATAACTATAGCAAATTCGTTTGTTTTTGCTTCTTGTAATTCAGATGTTTTAGAATCACTTTGGTCTGTTGATGAAACCTCTGGTTGTTGATTACAGGAAATCAAAATAAGGGATAGAATAAGGTAGGCGTAATATTTCATGTTGAAAGGATTTGTGATTAATAAGACTTTGCGTTTGATTTTTTAAATACTATGGATGTTTAAAATTGCGATCTTTCTTTTTTTCGCTGTGTTTTTTCTTATCGTTGAGCCGTTTGCGTTTCACGGCCTTGGGAACGGTTCTCTTCTTCCGTACTTTAGGAACAACGCTTGCCTTAGAAAGTGTTGCAATTAGTTTTTTAAATGCCAGTTCTTTATTTTTTGCTTGACTTCTAGATTCTTGGCAGTTGATTTGCAGCACTCCTTCTGTGGTGAGTTGTTTTGATAATGCGGTTAGGATTCTTTCGTGTTCCGCTTTCGCGAAAGCGAGACTATTCAAAACATCAAAATACAATTGAATTTTTGTGGCAACCTTATTTACATGTTGCCCACCTGGACCACTGCTGGTAACAGCTTTATAAATAACTTCTTTATGTAACAGTTCTATATTCATCAGTCCAGTTGATGCGCAGATTTTAATAAATCAGTCACTGTTTTTACTGGATTAAAAGTAATGAGGGGCACCTCGACAAAAATGGTATTCCAATAAGCCATGCCTCCATTCCACAAACCAGGAAGCTCTTGAGCTTTAATTTCTTGTCCCTGACGGGATTTGTAGGTGATAAAGCCAGTGTCCTCATCGCAGTATTCAGAGAGATCATACTTTTCTCCTTTATGATTTCGTACATTACAAATAAGATCTACTGGATTGAAATGTGTTGCTTCTTTGGCGATTTTTTTCTGTCTTGGATCGCTTTTGTTCATTTGTGCCGTTTCCACGATTTCGATAGACAGTTCACCACGCTGATTGTGTACCCAGAAAGGGCCACCGCCAGATTCTCCCTCGTTCTTTACCATACCGCAAACACGAAGTGGTCTGTCTAACTGATGGTAAAGATGTTCGAGTTGGTAATTGGTTTTATATTTGTAATAGTCTTTAGGCAGCACAGCAGTTAGCTCTTCAGTCAAGAATTTTTCAATTTCTTCCCTTGTGGAATCTTCCATATCATTTTTCTCTAAAATGTTTAAGTATTCAAAGGTTTTTGTTCTTAAGTGCAACAGGTATCCTGCGAGAAGTTTTTTGTAATGGGAGGTTTCTTGTTCCAAACTGGAGATCGTTACATTATCAATATTCTTGATAAAAATAAGGTCAGCATCGATCTGGTTAAGATTGTTGATCAGTGCTCCGTGTCCCGCCGGTCGGAAGAATAAAGTCCCATCTTCAAAGACGATAGGATTGTCCTTCAAGTCCACAGCTAGGGTGTCTGTGGCTGGTGATTGATAGGAGAAATCGATTTCAAATTTTGTTTTGGTCCTTTTTTCGATATTCTTTTTGATCTGATCAAACTCTGCCGTAAAGGCATCTTCAAAAGCAGGAGCAATGGTAAAATGTAATTTGGCTTTTCCATTACTGGAGGCGTATACAGATGCTTCAAAGAGATGTTCTTCAAAGGCTGTGGCACTGTAGTCTTCGTATTTGTGAAAAGGAACAAGTCCTTTAGGCATTGCAGCATAGTTAAAACCAGAAGGCGTAAGCACTTCTTTGACAAAAATAGTTTCTTTTTCTGTTTTTGATTTGTTAGACCAGTCGGAGTTTTTCTTTTTTATGGACTCCATTATTTCAGTATAAAACGGCAAATCACGTCTACCTACAAGAAAAGTAAACAGATCATTTGCTTTATTGTTATTGATATAACTATTGATGCTCTGTTTGTTCTGGTTGAAATTATTAAGAAATTCATGTAGAAATTTAAACATGCGTGTTGCGGCACCACTGGCAGGAACAAATTTGATAATGTCTAGTTGATCCCTAGTAGCCTCATAATTAAAGATTAAGGCATCGACATCTAATTGTTTAATGGGCACAATTCCGTCATTGACGGTGGCAGCACGATTCAAAATCACTCCTGGAAAGCCGTTTTTAAAACGATAGAGTTGTTTTTCAAGTGTTTCTCTTGAGATTCCTTTTTCCTGAAGTTGTCTTTCTTGTATGGCGGTTAGTTTCATTTGTCTTTTAGCTTTTTTATTGCGGTGATGGCATTTTTAAAACGCTCCTCTCCTGCGCCACTAATTATACTATATTTTTTCTGAAAGTCTAGGAGTCCATTTTCAAAACGCTCGAACATCTGTTTCCTGTCTTCTGGTCTATCCCTTAAATCGTCTGCAACCCATGGAATGTCTACATCTAGGAGTAAATATAAGTCATAATCACTTTTTCTTGCAGCTTCTTCTAGTTCTACTGGTGCTTTATCAAAATAAGCTAAAGAATATACATAGGTTTCTAGTGCATCTGTATCGCAAAAGAGATGATTGTTTGCAGTAGTTAACGCATCATTTTCAGCTTTTCTTTGTCCTACTGCTATGGGAACCAAATCTTCATATTCACAAGATTTACCTGTTTGATCAAATTTTTCCTGCAGGTAATCGCGAGCAAATTCATCTACTTTTATAGTTTCAAAATGTTCTGTAAGCTGACGAGCAAGGGTGCTTTTGCCAGTACTCTCCGGTCCATAAAGAACGATTTTTACGCCTTTAAAGGCTGTTTGTTGAGGTATTTTTTCCATTCTTGGTAACCTTTCCAGGCGATGATCGAGAGAAATATAAATAAAAGTCCGGTCATTCCATAACCTTTATAAAAATATAAGGGAACTGAAATTACGTTAGCTACCAGTAAAACTAGCCAGTATTCAATCTTGCGCAATGCCATTAACCACATACCAACAAAAGCAATGCTTGTAGTCAGTATGTCCAGATAGCTTATCCAATTTTCAAACCGTTCAAATTTCCAATAAATAAAGTAAACAAATATTCCAGAACCTATACATATCGCTGATGATTTTAACCAGTCTAAATGGTCTGTTGTAGAAATAGGAGTGACTTTTTTGTTTTCATCTTTTCTAGTCCAAACGTACCAACCGTAGATACTCATGACAAAATAATAAATGTTGATGATCATATCACCCAACAAGTTCCATTCATTCAATAAATAAACAAATATTCCGGTGCTGATGATCCCGTAAGGGAATACGAGAACATTGTTTTTTAAAGAATAAAGCACGCTGATGATACTTGCTACGATAGCAATCGCTTCTAGAAGTATGTGCGTTGAACTGTACTCGCTATACTGTCCAAAAATAAATTCTAAAACCTCCATTAAAAGAAAGGCTCGTAATCATGACGGTCTGTCTTTACTACTTTTATATAAAAAAGAACAGCTTTAGTCTTCTCCATACTAGAATTTATTTCTTTAGTAAGAAACTCCATCATGGGAACAAATTCTCCATAAATTTGGGTCGCCAGCGGATTCTCTATAACTGTAAATTCAGAGCTGCGCAAGGTTTTTATAAAATCGATAATGTGTTGCTCATAATCGTCTTGAAGTGGCGACATGGTAAGTTCTATGGATGCTTTCATTTTTATTTAGATTTTTTATAGCTGTACAAAACTAGCCATTCCAATTGATATTCTCTTCAATTGCCGTTCCTACTACCACCATTTTTGCTCCAGCTTTGTAAATCGCTTCTATCTGAGCAATAGTTCTCAATCCGCCTCCAACAATTAACGGAACATTTATTTGAGCACTTACCTCCCGCACGATCTCTGTTGCTACAGATTTCACAGCGCCACTTCCACCCTCTAGGTAAACCAGCTGATTTCCCATTAATTGGGCTGCATAGGCATGGTTTACAATATTTTCAACGTTGTTTTGAGGCAAAGGCAATGTTTTTGAAACGCATTGTACAGCTGTCTCTTTACCACCATCGATCAACAGGTATCCTGTTGGAACAATATCTAGATGTGTTTTTTTTAACCGCCTCGCCGCATCTACTTGATGTTCAATCAAAAATTCTGGATTACGCCCGGAGAGAAGACTTAGAAATAATAGTCCGTCGGCATTTTCAGAGAGTTGCTCTGGTGATCCAGGAAATATAACTACAGTTGTGTCGGTGTGTTTCTTCAGTTCTTTTACCCATTCATTAAAGCCCGTATTTTCCATGCTGCTACCACCTACAAAGAAGAAAAATTGATCGATTTGCAATTTTTCTTTTAGAGAAGAGATAGTTGATGGTATCGCTTTCGCGAAAGCGGCAACAGCATCCAACGGCATTTTTTCTGGATCAATCAATACGGCAAGACTGCGATTTGCTTGCTTTATACTTATAAGTAAATCAGGCATTTCGGGAAGGAATTACGTATGCGAGCATAAAGTTTTCTACCTCTTTAAAAAACACATCAAATTTTAGGTTGTCATCTTTAAAAACAAGGCGTGCCACCGTTTCCTCGCTTTCCATAGTAAAAGACGCTACGAGGCAATGCGCTTTAAAACCCAGGCCCTTATGACCGTAGAGTTTGTACATAGACTCCTTAGCTCCCCAAACCACCGTAAGCTCTTTTACAGGATCTTCTAAAGAAGCAATAAAATTTTCTTCATAGCCTATAAACTTAGGAGCAATGCGTTTTATCTTATCACGCTGCTTCTCGATGTCTATTCCTATAGGTACATCACTGATGATAATGGCCGTAAATTCAAAACTGTGGGTGATAGATATGTACTTGTCATCAGTTAGATGCGGTTTTCCATGCTCTGAATAATAAAGGTCTAGATCGCTGTAACCAGCCTGTTTTAATAAGTGTCTTATGCTCAAAAAACCACGCCTGTGAAGCTCTGAACTCATCGTAGACAGTCTATTCACAGAGTTTTCGGACAGCTCTATGTCTGCTCTCAGAAAAGCTTCGGGCTCGGTGATTTTCCAGATAAAAATCTTAGTGTTCTCGCGGTTGTTAATGGATTGAAAAATTGGCATGAAAATTGGCTGATTTTGCGTAAGTTTGCACCCGCAATTTAATAAATAAAAAAGGTATTTAAATTGTTGATTTCTAATACAATCAGCGACACAACTACCAAAACAATAAGTATATGAGCACTAAAACAGTTCCTTACGTACCCTATAAAGTAAAAGACATGTCTCTTGCAGAGTATGGACGTCTAGAAATAGAATTAGCCGAAGCAGAGATGCCTGGCTTGATGTCATTGAGAGAAGAATATAAAGATGAGCAGCCTCTTAAGGGTGCGCGTATCGCTGGATGTCTTCACATGACCATACAAACTGCTGTATTAATTGAAACGCTTGTAGCGTTAGGAGCAGATGTTACTTGGTCTTCTTGTAATATTTTTTCTACACAAGATCATGCTGCTGCTGCTATAGCTGCTGCAGGAATTCCTGTTTATGCCTGGAAAGGTATGAACGAAGAGGAATTTAATTGGTGTATCGAGCAAACGCTTTTCTTTGGTGAAGACCGCAAGCAATTGAACATGATCTTAGATGATGGTGGAGATTTGACCAACATGGTTTTTGACCAGTTCCCAGAATTGGCTAAAGGAATCAATGGGCTGTCTGAAGAGACAACTACTGGAGTACACAGATTATACGAACGTATGAAGAATGGAACACTGGTGATGCCAGCCATTAACGTAAATGATTCTGTAACTAAATCTAAATTTGATAACAAATACGGTTGTCGCGAGAGTGCAGTAGATGCGGTACGTCGTGCTACGGATACCATGCTTGCCGGTAAGCGTATTGTCGTTTGTGGTTATGGAGACGTAGGAAAAGGAACAGCTTCTTCGTTTAAAGGTGCTGGATCTATCGTAACCGTTACTGAAATTGACCCTATTTGTGCCTTACAAGCGGTAATGGATGGTTTTGAAGTAAAGAAACTAGAGAATGTAGTAGGAAATGCAGATATCGTTATTACCACTACTGGTAATAAAGACATCATACGTGGTGAACACTTTAAGTCGATGAGGGATAAAGTAATCGTATGTAACATAGGTCATTTTGACAATGAGATAGATTTAGCTTTCCTTAACAATAACTACGGAAACACTAAAGTAGAGATAAAGCCACAGGTAGATAAGTATACGATTGATGGTAAAGACATCATACTTCTTGCTGAAGGTCGTCTTGTTAACTTAGGTTGTGCAACGGGTCACCCTAGTTTTGTGATGAGTAATTCATTCACAAATCAAACGCTAGCTCAAATGGAACTTTGGAACAATAGAGACGCTTATGAAAATGAGGTGTATATGTTGCCGAAGCATTTAGATGAAAAAGTAGCAGCGCTTCACTTAGAAAGAATGGGAGCCGAACTTACAGAACTAAAGAAAGATCAAGCAGATTATATAGGTGTTAAGGTTGAAGGACCCTTCAAGCCAGAATATTACAGATATTAAGAATTCCTTAAAATTCGTGTTATTTGTTAGGATATATGATAAAATAGATTAACTTTTGACACGTAAGTGAATCTTACAGTTACGCTTTCGCGAAAGCGAAATTAAATGAAACAAAAATGGATATAATAAAAGACGCAAATGAATGGCTAGGCTCATCGATGAGTAATATGTCGACGAGCGACAGAGTGCATTCATCGAGAAAAGCTAAAGAGCTTATTCTTGGCATCAACGAAGTTTACAAAGAAACTAAAGACGAAGAATTAATGGATCTTATGAAATTGCTTACTGCAAAGAAGCAAAAGATTGAGAAGCGTCTAAAAGGAATTAGAACATAAGGTTCTAACATAATTAATAGTAATCCCGAGTATATGTCAATGGCATGTTATCGGGATTTTTTATGCTATACGGGGTCATCATTTCATTTTAGAATAAAGAAACTTTATCTTCGTTATTGTACAACCAGTGCCACCTAAAACAACATTATTAACATGAAGCAGTTCTTTGTAGTTCTTTTTATTGCAGTATGCATCACTTCTTGCAGTACAGATTTCTCAAAAAGGGAAGTGGTAACAGGGCATCTCAACGGCTTTATACAAGGAGGTAATGCTGCCGGCGTTTACGGCAAAGCAGGTCTTAAAATCACAGGAGATTCCATTAAAATGAAAGACTGGCCTATCTCTAGGTTGGTGAACAGTCTCAATACTCTAAGAGATACGTCTATAGTTGATCAGACAGGGTTTGCTGATGTATATACCATTCAAATAGCAAACATTGGTGAGCTGGACGAAGGTGCGTTCTGTGACTCCTTAATAGTAGAATTGGGAAGAGCTGGATTAGCTAAGTGAGTGCGGTGTAAAGTCACCTAGCATTTGCTGCAAATCTTGTACAACTTTTCTTATATACGCAGACCTTCAACTTAAGGAAGAGATAAATAGGAGTAAGTTGACGTATAGAACTTGCTCTTTTTTAAATGGATTCCAATAAAAAATCCCAAACCGAGTCAATCGATTTGGGATTTTATATGTTAAAAAGAAATATTCCTTAAGCTTCAGCTACAGGAACTATAGATACATAGGATCTATCGTTTCTTTTCTTAGTAAACTTCACGAGTCCGTCTACTCTTGCGTGTAATGTGAAGTCCTTACCAGCATATACGTTTTCACCTGGGTGGTGAGTCATACCTCGCTGACGGATTAAGATGTTACCAGCTATTGCAGCCTGTCCACCAAAAATCTTAACACCTAGGCGTTTTGATTCTGATTCTCTTCCGTTTTTCGAACTACCTACTCCTTTTTTATGAGCCATGATAATTTATTTAATTGTTCCTGTCCTTATGGTTAGGAAAGATTATACTTTTTTTTTTTTAAGCAATGCTTTCGCCTGTTTTACCCATTCTTCAGATTCTATCTTCTCACGGGTAATACCATCAACAGCACTCAACTCTTCACGGTCAGCGGCTTTAAGCTTGCTGATCTGTTCATAAGTATAAATACCTAATTCGTTCAGGCGCTTTTCATAAGCTGGTCCTATGCCGTTGATCAGTTTAAGATCTTCAGCCTCTGCTTTGGTAGCAGTACCTATGTTATGAAGCACTTTGTCGATATTGATTTTAAGATCGTTGTCTTCAGAGCGGTGTTCTGCACGTGTTACTAGGTTTTCACTTACTTCTACTTCTTTTTGTGCTACTTTACCCTTAGAAGCTTTTTTAGTAGTTGCTTTCTTGTCAGTAGCTTTTTCAGTTTTCGTGGAAGTGGAAGAAGACTTCTTACCACCGCTTACAGAAATGCTTGAAATCTGGATCTGGGACAAATATTGCCTGTGACCATTTTTCTTACGGTATCCTTTTCTACGTTTTTTCTTAAAAACGATTACTTTGTCACCTTTAAGATGACCCAGAACTTTTGCTTCAGCAAATGCTCCTTCTATAGCTGGGGCGCCGAGTGTGATGTTGTCACCATTTCCTAAAAGAAGAACTTTGTCAATGTTAATTGACGCACCTTCATCCTCTTGTAAACGATGTACAAACAACTTTTGATCTTTCTCGATCTTGAATTGTTGCCCTGCTATCTCTACGATTGCGTACATAATTGTTGATTAATGTGATTAATTTCGGGCTGCAAATATACCCCTATTAGCTTAACTACCAAAGTTATCAATAAATTATAAGATAATATTTTAGATTACTGGTTGAGTGGCTTTTGTTGTCTTCTTGTTTTTTTGGTGTTCCAAGACTTCTGATAGATGGGTAAAATGAGGAATGGCATTACTATGGAAGTGGCAAATCCAGATAAGAGAATAAATAATAATAAGGCAAATTCTATTCCTTCTCCGGCTGTTGTGATTTGTTTTTTTAATTCTTGAGCCAATTCTAGATCTATTTCAAAAAGATAAATCGCCATGAATACTGTAAATATTAATGTAGCAACAAAGCCTGATTTGATTCCAGATACAAATCCTTCAAAATATTTAAACTCTTCTTTATTCTTGTGTGTATCACGAATAACAAAGAATATTCCAATACCAACAATAACAGCATTGAAGAAGCTTAAATAACTTTGTGCTGCAAAACCAAGTGTGTTGATGATAAGGAAATAAACAATGAGTGCTAAACCCATGAATAAGGAGTACTTTGTTGTATGTGTATTTTTCATAAAATATTTAATTCCTTTAAAGTTCGGTTAATTAGATATAAATTACTGCTATTTTGATTATAATTTAACGGATTTATTCATTTATGCATTATTTTCGGTAAGTCTTGGAACTTTATGTAACATTTTATATGGATAAGACACTAACGTTATAAGTAAACATAAAAACTATCAAATGAAAAAAATTATTTTAAGTCTTGCGGTCGCTTTTGCAATGGCAGCAGGTTTTGCTCAAGAGGTAAAATATACCGAGTATGATCTAGATAATGGGCTTCACGTTATTTTACATCAAGAAAACGGAGCACCAGTTGTTACTACCGGTGTTATGTATCAAGTAGGTGCAAAAGATGAAGAGCCAGGGAGAACTGGTTTTGCTCACTTTTTTGAACACCTTCTTTTTGAAGGTACAGAGAATATAGAAAGAGGTAAATGGTTTGATATTGTATCTGCAAATGGTGGAAGTAATAATGCAAACACCACTCAAGACCGCACCTATTATTATGAAACCTTTCCTTCTAATAACTTAGAAATAGGATTGTGGATGGAAAGTGAACGTATGTTGCACCCTAAGATAGAACAAGTAGGGGTGGATACTCAAAACGAAGTAGTAAAAGAAGAAAAGCGACAGCGTATTGATAATGCCCCTTATGGAGCTATAGTTTACAGAACAGGTATAGATAAGCATTTATTTAAAAAACACCCATATGGACAGAGCGTTATAGGTTCTATGGAAGATTTAAATGCTGCCGAGCTGTCAGAATTTCAGTCTTTCAATGACAAATACTACAATCCTAACAATGCTACTCTAGTAGTTGCTGGTGATATAGATATCAATAAGACCAAGAAAATGATCGAAGATTATTTTGGTCCTATCGAGAATAAAGCACCTAGAAATATGCGCACAGTAATCGTTGAAGAGCCTATTACTTCTACTCGTTATGCCACAGAATACGACGCAAATATTCAGATTCCTGTTAAAATATTTTCTTATGTGACTCCTAAGAGTGTAGAAAGAGATGCTTATGTTATCGATTATATTTCTGCTGTTCTTACTGGAGGAGCAAGTTCTAGAATGCAAAAAAGAATGGTAGATGAAGAGCAAATAGCACTTCAAGTATTGGCTTTTGGTCAGTCTAACCAAGATTATGGTACCTATACTATGGGAGCTCTTGCTAAAGGTGAGGTAGCGCTTAGCAAACTAGCTGAGGTGATGGATGAAGAAATCGTAAAACTTCAAACAGAACTTATTTCTGAAAGAGAATATCAAAAACTTCAAAATCAGTTTGAAGCTCAATACGTGAGTTCAAATTCGCGCGTAGAAGGAATTGCAGCTTCATTAGCACGTTACAATATGTTGATGGGAGATACAAGTCTGATCAATAAAGAGCTGGATGTATACAGAAGCATTACTCGTGAGGATATCAAAAGAGTAGCAAACCAATATTTGATGCCTAACCAAAGATTAGAGTTAGATTACTTAGCAGGAACGGCGCCTACAGAAGAAGAAATGAAGGAAGCGGTGGAAGATGTAATAGTGGTTGATAACAAACTACAGATTAATAAAATCTACTTTGATAACGACAAAGCAGCCATTACTGCTAGCGCTAGTAAAGAATTGGATCGCATTGTAAAAATGATGAATAAAAATGAGTCTATGGAAATTCTTGCAGAAACCTACACAGACACAAAAGGAAGTGATGCTTACAACAAAACATTATCTCAGAAACGTGCTGATGCGGTAAGAGGATACCTACTTGCAAAGGGAGTCGACGCTAACCGAGTTAAAGCCTTAGGTCGTGGAGAAGAAAATCCAGTAATTGATTGTGAAAGCAAAGACTGTTCTGATGAAGAATACGAGCAATCAAGAAGAACCGAATTTACCATCACCAAAAAATAATTATCAAAATGAAAAAGCAACTTATATTTTTAATGGTACTGTTCCTTACTGGAGCTACTGCCATTGCACAAATAGATAGATCGGTAATACCTACTTCAGGTCCTACTCCGGAGATCAACTTAGGTAAACCATACACCTTTGAATTAAAGAATGGCCTTCAAGTTCTTGTAGTAACTGATAAAAAGTTACCAACCCTTAACATGAACCTAGACTTGAACAATCCTCCTGTTTTTGAAGGAGATAAAGCTGGTGTTCAATCTTTAACTGGTTCTTTAATCGGAAAAGGTTCTACAGAAACTTCTAAAGAAGAATTCAATGAAAAAGTAGACTTTTTAGGAGCTAATATTTTTGTAGGAGTAGGTGGTGGTTTCGCCGGAGGTCTTTCAAAATACAAAAACGAAATCTTTGACCTTTTTGCTGAGGCAGCTTTCAAACCTAATTTCACTCAAAAGGAATTGGATTTTGAAAAGTCTCAAGCTATTGAAGGATTAAAATCAGGGGAGAACAGTGCTGCTGCGATTGCTGATAAAGTACGAGGCGCCTTGGTTTACGGTAAAGATCACCCAGCTGGAGAGTTTTCTACAGAAGAAACCATCAATAGTGTAACTCTAGAGGACGTTAAGAAATTTTATGCTGATTACTTTAAGCCATCTAACGGTTACTTAGTGATTACAGGAGATATCGAGGAGAAGGAAGCAAAGAAACTGGTAAAGAAATACTTTGGAGATTGGGAAAAAGGAACTGCCCCAGAGCCGGTTCTTACTGAACTAGCTGATGTAAGCGAAACTCAAATCAACTTGATTGATGTGCCTAATGCAGTACAAACAGAGCTTGCTATACTGAGCCTTTCTGAATTAAAGATGAGCGACCCAGATTATTATGCTGTTCTTGTAGCTAACTATGTTTTTGGTGGTTCTTTCGGTTCTTACTTAAACATGAATTTGCGTGAAGAAAATGGATATACTTATGGAGCGCGTTCTAATATAGGAACGGGCAGAAACTACAAAGGAACCTTCTCGGCAAGTGCAAAGGTGCGTAATGAAGTAACAGATAGCGCCGTTGTAGAGACCTTTAAAGAATTGAATAGAATAAGAGATGAATATGTAGAAGATGAAATGCTTGCTACAGCAAAGGCAAAATACCTAGGTAATTTCATCATGCAATCTGAAGATAAAGCAGTTGTTGCTAGTCGTTCTATTACTATTGAAAAGAATGATTTAGATAAAGACTTCTACAAAAACTTTATTGCAAACATTGATAAAGTAACTAAGGAAGATGTAAAGCGTGTGGCAAATAAGTATTTAAGCCCAGATAACTTACGTATTGTGCTAGTAGGAAAAGCAGGAGATATCCTTGAGCCATTAGAAAAAATGACTTTGAACGGTAAAACAGTGCCTATTAAATTTTACGATAAAGATGCAAATGAGACAGAACGTCCATCTACAATTGAGATCCCGGCTGGATTAACCGCACAAACGGTAATGGATGACTATATCAAAGCATTAGGAGGTAAAGAAGCTGTATCAGCTTTGAGCTCTACTTCTTATTTTGCTGTTTATACAGCGCCTATGGGAGAGTTGATTCTTGACGTAAAACGCGCTAAAGGAAATAAGTGGAACCAAACCATTAAAATGGGAGGTAACATTGTTGCTAAACAAACCTACGCAGACGGTATAGCAAAAGTAAGTGGTATGGGCGGTAGTCAGGAGCTTACAGGAGAAGACGCACAGCCAGCGGTAGAAGAGGCTATGTATTTCCCTGAATTGTATACTCCAGAAAAAGCAACTTTAGCTGGTGCTGAGATGATGGGTGCTAACCAAGTCTATGTCATCAAATGGTCAGACAGTAAAAAGACTTTTTACGATGTAAAAACAGGACTCATGGTAGGTCAAGAGTCTAAGGTAAAAGCACAAGGTCAGGAAGTAAGTACTATGATTCAGTACAGCGACTATGAAGAAACTAGCGGTGTAAAATTCCCGATGACCATCACACAACAAATGATGGGTAGAGACCTTGCATTCAAAGTCCAAAAAGTAGAAGTGAATACGGTCAAAGACGCAGACTTCGAATAACCAATAGGAATAGATGCGTGTTCCGCTTTCGCGAAAGCGGTATTAACACACATCATATAATAACTAAAAAGGCTTCTAGAGATAGAAGTCTTTTTTATGTGATAAAGTTAAGGTCACCAACCGCTATAACGTGGAGGAGTCACTTCTTTAAGGTTGAGATAAACGAGTAATTGGCCACGGTGATGTGTCACATGATCTTGAAGTAAATTTAAGATCTGTAATTTTGATTTGGGACCCGCAAAGAATCGAACGTTTTCCTTTAAATCTGTTTCTGAGCAGGCCTCTATATCTCTGTAAGCAGTATCAAAAGTGTTGCGCAGTAACTCTATAATTTTTGCTTTATTCAGCTCAGTATGATCCTGCTTATCTCCACTTTCTTCAGATTTTGAGAAATAGGATTGATCGATCCAGTTGATGTTGTCTCGAATATGAAGCATCTGTTCCTTAAAAGATCTTTGCCTCTTGGTAGGTTTAAAGTCGTAATGCTCCTCTGGCATCGCTTCAGCTACAGCGATGAGGTAATCACGGGAATTGTTCCATTTCTCCAGGAATGCGCCTTTAAATGTAGGTTGTTGTGCTATGGAAATAGAGCTTATACATAAACAGAGGAGTAGAAGTGATTTTTGCATGCCAGATGTTTTAAGAGTTAAAGCTAACAAAAAATCAGCCGTCTTATTTGTAAAAATTAGGATACAGATTCTAAGAATTCATCACCCCAGCAACAATCGCTATAACTCCTACCGCAAAACAGTAGTAGGAAAAATAATGAAGCTTTGCTTTGCGCACCAGTGATATCATCCAAGTACAGGCCAATAAGCCAACGATAAATGCAGCAAAAAAACCTACAATTAATGGCGTAGCAGACACGGACTCGATCACCGTATCTCCCTTAACAACATCCAATAGATCCTTTGCAATTTTTCCAAAAATAAGGGGAACGACCATTAGGAAGGAGAAACGAGCTGCTTTGGTACGGTCATTTCCTAAAAGTACAGAGGTAGAAATAGTGGCACCGCTTCTAGAGATTCCCGGTAGCATAGCAATGGCTTGAGACACTCCTATGATTATCGCATCTTTCCAGCTGACACCTTTTTCAGTTCTTTTGGCGCGACCAGCGAGAAACAATAATAATCCTGTAATGATCAACATAAAACCTACGAGAATAATCTGGCCTTCAAATAGTTTTTCCAATTCCTTTTCAAAAAGCAATCCTACAATAACGGCAGGAACCATAGACAAGACAATTTTAGAAGCAAACTGAGTTTCTTCGTTCCATTTAAAGGAAAAAAGGCCTTTAAATAGTGCTATAATATCTTTTCTAAAAACGATAATCGTACTCAATGCGGTAGCAAAATGAACCACTACGGTAAAGAGCAAATTTTCTTCTTTATTACCTATATCAGTTCCTAGAATTGCTTTTCCTAGCTCAATATGTCCACTGGAAGAAACAGGTAAAAACTCTGTTAGTCCTTGAATAACTCCTAATACAAATGCGTCAAAAGTTTCCATTTACTTTTTATCTGGGTTCAATAGTATCGCATACATCTCAATCCCAAAGCCAGCCAAAACAAGCATAGGAGCCAGTCTTATACGTCTCCATGAAAAAATAGCCTCGTTAAAAACAGCAGGATCTTCTGAGCCTCCACCAGCCATAAGGGCAAAGCCTAATGCGATCACCACCAAACCGATAATCATCCATAAATAATTTTTCTTTTTAAAAATAAATTCAAAACTAGGTTGGACATTGTCTTCTACTACTGGTTGCTCTTCGCTGCGAGCAGCTTTAGATTTCGATTCTTTATTACTTCCTTTTTTCATTGTAATATTTTTTAAAGCTTTTGCTCCAATCCTAAAGGGGGAACTAACAATTCTTTATATTTTTAAATTATACCAAGAGCAGTATATACTCCATGATCTATAATCTTTTTAATTCATCAAGGCAGCCGTCGTTAATAGTACAACTGATCTGTTTTCAGATTTAAATAACGAGTAGTAGCAAAAAAAGTACTGATCAAACTTATTAATATTCCGAAAACTAAAACGCCTATAAATAATATCGCAAGCATTTGATAGTTCTTGAGTATTTCTAATTCTGGTACAAAACCGTCGGCATAATAAACAACTACGGCTAGTAATCCTAAGGCTAGTAGTGCTGCAACTAGTCCTAGCTTAATGCTGGTTAGGATAAAAGGTTTGCGTATAAAACCTTTGGTTGCACCTACCATTTGCATGGTTTTTATGGTAAATCGCTTGGCATAAACGCTCAACCTTATGGAGCTGTTGATGAGTAAAAAGGCAATAAGAATAAAAATTCCAGAAACAATCAGCATCCAAAAAGAGATGCGTTTTACGTTTTCGTTGAGTAAAGAAACCAGTGGTTTATCATAACTCACTTCTTGAACATAATTCTTTGCCGCTAGATCATCTGCGATTTGCTGTATTTCTGTTGCGGTAACAAATTTTGCGTTCAATCGCACGTCTATAGAATTAGGAATCGGATTAAACCCATCTAGTTTAGCAACAAAATCTTCTCCCAGATCTTCTTTAGTGCGTTGAGCACCTTCTTCACTACTTACAAAAACAGCGTTTTTAGTATAATCGGCCATTTGTAGCGTTTTCTCGAGTTGGCGCATTTCTACTTCCTTAGCGGTATCTTTAAAATAGATAGACATAGGCACTTGTTCCCGGAAGTAATCGGCTAGTTTCTGGCTATTGAGTAAGAAAAAGCCTTGGAGACCCAGCATAAAAAGAACTAAAAATAAACTGATCACCACCCAAAAATAGGAGCTGAACAAACGACGCTTTTGATAACTGGACGGTGATGACATAAATTTTACAACTACGTGAATTGATTTACAAAAATAACAAAGTAACACACCTAGAACGAGTTCCAGACATATATTTTAATTCACAAACGTATCACTATACTTTTTAGTCTGCTTTTGGTTTAAAAAGCAGTGAGAAATGACTGTATAGGGGACTTATTGAAATACCGCATCTGGCTTTTTGACTTTTGGCTGAGCCTTGATCCACTTATTATTAATGGACAGGTAGCTTATATAAGGAACTTTCCAAAAGCCTTTTCCTGTACTACAAGCATATTAACAACCACAAATAGCCTACGCTTTAGTATTTTTGCGCCTTAGAAGAAGAAACTATGTTACTCTACGATCACAAAGCAATAGAAGCAAAATGGCAAAAGCATTGGGCGATTCATAAGACATTTAAAGCAATCAATAATTCAGATAAGCCTAAATTTTATGCACTTGATATGTTTCCTTACCCTAGTGGTGCTGGGTTACATGTGGGTCATCCATTGGGTTATATCGCTAGTGATATCGTGTCCAGGTACAAGCGTCATACTGGTTTTAATGTCTTGCATCCCATGGGTTATGACAGTTTTGGGTTGCCTGCAGAGCAGTATGCAATTCAAACCGGTCAACATCCTGCCGAAACCACAAGAACTAACATTGAAGGAGGAATAGATAAATCTGGAAATAAGATCGCTGGTTACCGCCGTCAGATGGACCGCATTGGTTTTAGCTTTGATTGGGATCGAGAAGTAAGAACTTCGTCGCCAGATTATTATAAATACACTCAGGAGATTTTTATCTTGCTTTTTGACAGTTGGTATGATAAAGACGCCGATAAAGCTAGGTTGATAAGTGAGTTGGAATCTCGCTTTCGCGAAAGCGGAACCAACAACATTAACGCTGCTACAGACGAGGATTTGAGAGAGTTCACAGCTGCAGAGTGGCATGCGTTTACGGATAAAGAGCAACAAGAGCTATTACTCGATTACCGATTAACTTTTCTTGCCAATACAGAAGTCAACTGGTGTCCAGCACTGGGAACCGTACTGGCAAATGACGAAATTGTCAATGGTGTTTCTGAACGTGGCGGGCATCCTGTGGTGCGCAAAAAAATGCGACAGTGGATGATGCGCATCAGTGCCTTTGCAGAACGTTTATTGAACGATCTAGACGGACTGGACTGGTCAGAATCCATTAAAGAAATACAACGCAACTGGATAGGTAGATCTGTCGGTGCAATGGTTGACTTCAAGTTAGAAGCTGAGCACAATCCGTCTTTCTCTCTTTTGAAGAATACCGAGGAGAGGCTAAAAATTTCCGTTTTCACCACCCGACCAGATACCATATATGGAGTAACCTTTATGACACTAGCACCAGAACATGAGCTAGTGGATGTTATTACAACACCTGCACAAAAACAGGCGATAGAAACTTATAAAAAAGCAACAGCAGCACGTTCAGAAAGAGAACGCATGGCAGATGTGAAGACCATAAGTGGTGTATTTACCGGTGCTTATGCAACCCACCCATTAAGTGGAGAGGTGGTACCCGTCTGGATAGGAGATTACGTACTGGCAGGTTATGGAACTGGAGCAGTAATGGCGGTTCCCTGTGGAGATGAGCGCGACCATGCGTTTGCCAACTATTTTGCTGGTCAAGAAGGAATGCCTGTGATCAAAAATATTTTTGACGGTATAGATATTGCCGAAGAAGCCTACACACCTAAAGATAAAACACCTATTTGTAACAGTGATTTCTTAAACGGAATGAGTTATACATCTGGGGCCATGGCTGCGGCGATTGAAAAATTGGAAGAAATAGGGGCTGGAAAAGGCAAGACCAATTACCGATTGCGCGACGCCGTATTCTCTAGACAGCGGTATTGGGGCGAGCCTTTCCCAGTGTATTATAAAGACGGATTACCACAAATGATAGACCGCAAGCACTTGCCTATTGTTTTACCAGAAGTGGATGAATATTTACCAACGGAAGATGGAGCGCCGCCCTTGGGTCGTGCACAAAAATGGTTTTGGGATGAGAAGAATAATTGTGTGGTAGCCAACCCATCCCTAACCCTTCCCGAAGGGAAGGGAATTTCAGAAAAAACAAGTTTTTCTGAAGGCAGAAGCAAAGTCCTTCCCTCAGGTAAGGATTTAAGAAGGGAGAGCAATGCAGCTCCACGTTATTTTACGGCAAAACCAGAAATCGCATCCACTTTATTACAGCTTGCACAAGAAATGCGTAAAAATCCAACCGAAGCAGAAGCTGTGCTTTGGAAAGAGTTAAAAGGTAAAAAGACAGGTTTTAAATTTAGACAACAGCATCCTATTGATGAATTTATTCCAGATTTTGTATGTCTTTCACGTAAGTTGATTGTTGAGCTGGATGGTAAGTATCACGATTTTCAAGTCGATAAAGATGACCAACGAACTTTAAAATTGGAGCAAAAATTTGGATATAAAGTCATCAGATTTACAAATGAAGAGGTAATAAATGACACAAAAGGTGTTGTTTTGAAAATCTCAGAAGTAATAAAACAAAGACCAGAGTTCTTTAAAAATGAAGATGAAGTCCTTCCCTCAGGGAAGGATTTAGGATGGGATCAACATATATTCCCACTAGAACTCAACACCATGCCCGGCTGGGCAGGAAGTTCTTGGTACATGTTTAGGTACATGGATGCAAACAATGAAAACGAGATGTTTTCAAAAGAAGCACAAGAATACTGGGAAAACGTAGATCTATATATAGGAGGAAGCGAGCACGCGACCGGACACTTGTTGTACAGCAGGTTTTGGGTAAAGTTGCTGCATGACCTAGGAAAAGTTACGGTAAAAGAGCCGTTTAAAAAGATGATCAATCAAGGGATGATTTTGGGGGAGAGTGCTGTTGTTTTTCAAATTTTCAATGTGTGCATTTATGAAACTAAAGAGCCGTATCAATCTGATGGGGATAACCATTCAGTACAAATAGGGAGCTTATATAAAAATGAAAAGTTTGATTTGCTAATTTCTAGAGACTTGTTGTTTGAGAGCTTAGGAATAAACGAAAAGACTGATATGTTCTCAATTGCTAACATTAATGTTGAAGAGAATAGTCGTGTTAATCAATTTCATTTACCCGGCATTAAAAATGTATTGAGTGATTTTATTAAAGATAAATTCTCAAACATTTTCAGCAATGTCTCCTTCGATCAGAATGAGCCTACAATATCATATAGCTTTAAACCATTTAGGCTTAAGGTAGAACGAGTTGATTTAAATAATGTGGTAGATCAGGATTTATTCATTTCTGATAGCATGTTTCAAAAAGAATATTCAAATTCTGTAGTATTAGAGGATAGTTTAATAGCAGCAAGATCTGTAGAGAAGATGTCAAAATCTAAACTTAATGTTTGGAGTCCAGATGATATCTGCAATCAGTACGGAGCAGACACCTTGAGGTTGTACGAGATGTTTTTAGGCCCGTTAGAGCAGGCCAAGCCATGGAATACAGCAGGAATTACGGGTGTTTATGGGTTTATAAAGAAACTTTGGAAGTTGTATCACAACGATGCTGGTTTTTCTGTAAGCGATGATAAAGCTTCTCCAGGCAGTAGGAAGACCTTGCATAAAGCCATCAAGAAAACTCAAGAAGATATTGAGAACTTCTCTTTTAACACCAGTGTGAGTAGTTTTATGATTGCTGTTAACGAATTGACGACTCAAAAATGTAGCAGTCGTGAGGTCTTAGAACCTCTTGCTATTTTAGTATCACCATATGCACCGCATATCGCCGAGGAATTATGGTCCTTATTGGGTCATAAAGAGTCTATTAGTGAAGCCCCTTTCCCGATTTTTGATGAAAAGTATTTGGTAGAGAGCAGCAAGACCTATCCGATCTCGTTCAATGGCAAGATGAAGTTTACGCTGGATTTGCCAGTAGCCATTTCTAAAGACGAGTTGGAGAAATTGGTGCTCGCTAATGAGAAAGTGCAGGAGCAATTAGTAGGGAAGACGATGATTAAATCTATAGTGGTGCCAGGTAAAATTGTGAATTTCGTTATTAAACCCAACTGATAATTCTTTATCAATTTTAATAGAATCTGCAATCTAGCACAATGAGGCCCTTTCCTTTGGAAAAAATTTAGGATAGGCTTGGTAAGATTGTAGATTTTGTTGCGGGATAATTTGTTTAGGATTTTAATAAAATCAAAGAGAGTCTTAAGAGCTCTCTTTTTTTGTTTGTGGACTTGCTGTCACCTTTTGACCCAGTGCTATATCAACCGCAGCAAAACATTTATCTGTCTTAACAAAACTATAAATAAACTATAGGTACGAAAGCTTTTTAAAACCTTTGCAACAAAGTAGTTGTGAGGTATCTTTGCACTCCCTTAAAAACAGCTTTTTGACTGAAGTAACTACATTAGAAAAATCACCCAGTGTATTTAAAAACTACATCGAGATAACCAAACCAAGATTGTCTGTTGTTGTTGTTTTTTCATCTGCTGCAGGTTACTTTTTAGGCGCCACGACTTATGACTGGTGGACTGTTTTATTGCTTTGTGTAGGAGGTTATTTTCTAGTAGGATCTTCCAACGTTTTTAATCAGATCATTGAAAAAGATCTGGATGCCTTGATGAAACGCACTCAAAATAGACCTCTACCTACAGGAAGAGTATCTGTACAAAACGCATGGATTTATGGACTGCTCATGGCATTGAGCGGTATTTACATGTTGTATCTGATCAATTTTGCAACAGCATTTTTTGGGGCATTGAGTATTTTACTTTACGCGGCAGTTTATACGCCTTTAAAGACCAGAACGCCTTTGTGTGTTTTTGTAGGAGCCTTTCCAGGAGCGATTCCTTATATGTTGGGTTGGGTTGCTGCTAGCGGTAACTTTGGTATTGAGCCAGGAACCTTATTTATGCTGCAGTTTTTCTGGCAATTTCCTCACTTCTGGGCGATAGGATGGATGCTAGAAGACGACTATAAAGCAGGAGGGTTTAAAATGCTTCCTACAGGCTCGGCAGATAAAGGGACGGCGATACAAATTATTTTGTATACCATCTGGACGGTCATGGTTTCTCTAGTGCCGGTATTTGGTGTAACAGGAGATTTGTATATCACTGTTTGGAGTGCTGTACTAGTTGGCTTACTTGGGGCCTGGTTCCTTTATTATGCGGTAAAGCTCTTTAACGAGCGCAGCAATGCTGTAGCTAAAAAATTAATGTTGGTTAGTGTGAGCTACATCACACTCATCCAAATCATATACGTAGTAGATAAATTTTTAAGATAACAATGACAGATATAACGCAATTACCTATCAAGGAAAAAATCGCAAGATCTAAAAAACAGATGATGTGGTTTGCGATCATGAGTTTAATGATGATGTTTGCCGGCTTAACAAGTGCTTACATTATCAGTAGCAGCCGCAGAGACTGGGTAGAAGTTAACCTTCCTACAGAGTTTTATTACAGCACAGGAGTAATTTTGTTGAGTTCGCTGACTCTTTTTCTCGCAAAGAAAAGTTTAAAAAGCAACAACCTTTCAGGAGCTTCGTTATTAACTTTTCTGACCTTTTTATTGGGAACCACCTTTGTAGTGATGCAATTTATGGCTTTTGGTTCTTTAACTGACGCAGGTATTTTCTTTACAGGAAAGGGAAGTAGCGTAGCAGGTTCTTTTATCTACATAATGGTGATGGCTCATTTGGCGCACATCTTAGCTGGACTTATCTCGTTGACAATCATTTCTTTTAAGGCCGTTGCAAAAAAATATTCTAAAGATAATATGTTAGGTTTTGAACTGGGAGCTACTTTCTGGCATTTTGTAGATGTGTTATGGATTTTTCTTCTTCTGTTTTTAGTTTTTGCTAAAGATATTTTTTAACCTATTTTTGCAATAACTTACAACTAATCTAAAGTTATGGATTCAACAGTAGTATCTACGGGTACCGAAGAAGACAAATGGGGTGGAGGCACGAAGCCACTCAATGTCAGTTATGGAAAAATGATGATGTGGTTTTTCATCCTTTCGGATGCTCTTACCTTCACAGGTTTTCTGGCTGCTTACGGTTTTTCGAGATTTAAATTTATTGAAGAATGGCCTCTTGCAGATGAGGTGTTCAATCACTTCCCATTCCTACATGGGACTGACGCACCTATGTTCTACGTAGCGCTGATGACCTTTATACTTATAGGATCTTCTGTTACTATGGTGCTTGCCGTAGACGCAGGGCACCAAATGAAACAAAAAAAGGTGGCTTTTTACATGCTGCTTACCGTTATCGGCGGTATGATATTCGTGGGCTCACAAGCCTGGGAGTGGAAAAATTTTATTTCTGGTGAATACGGTGCAGTAACAACTAAAGGAGGAAAAATCCTTCAGTTTTTAGATGTTGAAACTGGTAAAAGAGTAGCACTTGAAGACTTTGCAGAAGTAGGTCCAAGAGATGCAGCGCCTTACGGCAACAGTCAAGGAGTCTGGTTTGAATCTTCTGGTGAATACAACGCTACCTATACTTTTGAAGAAGTTAAGAAGGGCTTTGAAGCAAACCCTAATGTGACCATTAGAACGCAACAGTTGATCTTAAACGAAGAAACTGGTGGAAGTGAAAAGCTTGTTCTATCTAGAGCAGATGCTTTAGTAAAACTTAATAAAGATGGCGTAGGTGTTGTAGAAGGAGCAAACCTCACAGAAAATGAATACGGAGCGCCGCTTTTTGCAGATTTCTTTTTCTTTATTACAGGTTTTCACGGTTTTCACGTTTTCTCAGGTGTGATGTTTAACTTACTTGTTTTCTTCAATGTTCTTTTAGGAACATATGAAAGAAGAGGTAGTTATGAAATGGTAGAGAAAGTAGGTCTTTATTGGCACTTTGTAGATTTAGTTTGGGTATTTGTATTTACATTCTTTTACCTCGTATAATTTTTTAAGATATTAAAATGGCAGATCACGCAGCACATACTGACGGACACGCAGCACATAAATTAGAGATCTTTAGAGGTCTTGTAAAGTTCAAATCAAACACACAAAAGATATGGGGAGTCCTCATATTTCTTTCTTTGGTAACGATTGTTGAAGTAGCTTTGGGTTATATCAAACCTGACCTACTTAATGCAACCTTTCTAAAGCTTAAGATTCTCAACTGGATATTCATTATCCTAACTCTAGTGAAAGCCTATTACATCACATGGGACTTCATGCACATGCGTGATGAGACCAGTGGTTTAAGAAGAGCGGTAGTATGGACAGCAGTATTCCTTATTATTTACTTAATAGCCATATTACTGGTAGAAGGGGAGTACATATACGAAGTGTATAGAGACGCTGCTGTAAGTTCAGACTTTTAATGACGACTACAATATCATATAAAAATGGACGGTTCTTCCGTCTTTTTTTATACCTCATTTTGAAATAATTCATCACTTCAGACTATGTCAGATCTTCCCAAAGCAGAAGGAATCAAAAAAACCAGTAGAGCAGCTATTGTAAGTGTATTGCTTATTCTTTTTGCACTACCACTACTTACTTATCTGTTTTTTTTAAATGGAGAACACCATTTTAAAACGTTACCAATAGTTACAGAAAATGTATCGGAGTTATCGGCCTTTAAAAACATAGAAGGGAATAGTATTCGATTGAAGGATAGTGTTTCAATTATTACTTTTTTAGGGAGTCATCCTTATGACCGCATAGGTTACGTGTCTAATATCAATGAAAAGATCTATAAAGATTTTCATCAATTTGACGGGTATCAAATGATCAGTATTTTGCCAGAGGAAGGTGTAAAGGATATCGAAGAAATCAAAGCTCAAATGGCTGAAACAACAGATCTTGCCGACTGGCATTTTCTGGTAGGTAGTGATGAAGCTATCAAAAACCTGTTCTATTCTTTCAAGTCTAATTTGACACTCAACAATGATCTTTCATCAGAACATGCATTTGTGGTAGATAAAAAATTAAATTTAAGGGGTCGTACAGATGATGAAGAGCTCGGAATGGTTTACGGTTACGACACTTATTTGATAGCAAACCTCAATAAAAGGATGATGGACGATATGCGAGTGCTACTAGCAGAGTATAGATTTGCATTTAAGAAAAATAGAGACGAAAAAATTCAAAAAGATGAATAAGAAAAAAGACACTCCGTATTATATAGGTCTTGGGGTTATCATTATTATTTTTGGATACTTTGCAGTAACAAACGTTATTCATTATATCAATAAAGATAAAGTCGTGGACAGCAATCGTTCAGAAGATCGCTTACCTGTGGCAGATAAGTTTTTGAAGAAATTTAATAAAGTACCTGATTTTCAATTTGTCAATCAAAAAGGAGATACAATTACTAATAAAGACTTGTTAGGCAAAGTGTATGTCATCGATTTCTTTTTTACTACTTGTCCGACCATTTGTACTCCTATGAGCATGAATATGTCTAAGGTCAGTGAAGCTCTTAAATCTCAAAATGATTTCAGAACTATTTCCATTACTATAGATCCAGATCATGACACTCCAGAAGTTTTAAAGGAGTATGCAAAGAAATACGATGCTAATAGCAACTGGGATTTTCTTACTGGAGATAAAGACGCTACTTATAAATTAAGTCGGGAAGGATTTAACGCTTATGTAGGTGAGAGTGACAATGAAAACATACGTTTTGAGCACAGCGGTAATTTTGCTCTGGTAGATAGAAACGGTTACATACGCTCCCGCAAGGTGAGAATTGATGATCAAAATGAAAATTGGATCTACCATTATAACGGTGTTCAAGAGAATGAAATTCCAGATCAAATTAAGGAGATTATTGAAGATGCAGAAACACTTTTAAATAAGTAAGATATGTTAGAAAAAAGAGGTCCCGCAATTATTATAGTCATTTCTGTGCTAGTGCCATTAGTGGTTATCCTATTAATGTTTATGCCAGTGCGATATAACTTTTTAGGGGTTGAATCTGGACAACTTCCCTTACTTCACGCTGTGATTAACGGGATGACAGCTGTCTTATTAATCACAGGTTATTTATTGATTAAAAAACAAAACCGTATTGCACATAGATGGGTGATGACAACAGCCTTTGTTTTAAGCGCTTTTTTTTTAGTAAGTTATGTGATTTCAAAAATAAGTAACGAACCTATTTCTTATCCCGTTGATGCTCCATTGAGATACTTGTATCTTTTTATTCTAGTGAGCCACATAGTTCTCTGTGCTATCATTTTGCCATTGGTACTATACACCATGTATTTTGCTTGGAATAAAAAATTTGAAAAACATAAAAAAATTGCTGGTTGGACATTCCCTATTTGGTTATATATAGCAATTTCTGGTGTTTTAGTGTATGTTTTTATGCAGCCCTACTACTAATATTTAAGTATGAAAAAGTTATTTGTATTATTGATTGTCTTTAGTTTTCCCGCTTTCGCGAAAGCGCAATGCGCCATGTGTCGTGCCGTTATAGAAAGTTCTGGAGATACCGCAGCAGCGGAAGGTCTGAACAATGGGATCACCTATTTAATGGCCTTTCCATACCTGCTAGGAGGAGCTATAATCTACCTGATCTACAGAAGTACTCAAAAAAACGCACCAGAGGTAGAAGGCTCCTAGTTACTTTTCAAAAGTCGCTAATTTATTTAAAAAATACCACTAGTTATGAATTAACATTTATTTGTAAAAATTAATGTAACAAGTGCGGAAATTTGTGGTCTTGTTAAGTGGGTCTGTTGAATCAGGCCTGATAAACACAAACCATGATTGAAATAACTGATTTACATAAATCCTACAAGACAGGAAATTCGTCTCTGCATGTCTTAAAGGGCATCAATTTTTCTGTTAAAGAAGGAGAGTTGGTTTCCATTATGGGTTCTTCTGGTTCTGGAAAATCTACGTTTCTAAATATTTTAGGAATGCTGGATGAAGCAGATAGCGGTTCCTACACCCTAGATAACACTCCTATAAAAAATCTGAATGAAAAAATTGCAGCTCAATACCGCAATAAGTTTCTAGGTTTTATTTTTCAGTCGTTTAACTTGATCAATTACAAGTCAGCTATAGATAATGTGGCGCTACCACTTTATTACCAAAAGGTAGGTCGCAAAGAACGCGATGAAAAAGCGATGCATTATTTAGAAAAAGTAGGTCTTGCAGATTGGGCTACTCATTTACCTAATCAATTATCGGGTGGGCAGAAACAACGTGTGGCCATAGCAAGAGCACTAGCTAGTGATCCTAAAGTCCTATTAGCCGATGAACCTACTGGAGCACTAGATACCAAAACTTCTTACGAGGTAATGGAGCTTATACAGGGTATTAATGAAGAAGGAAGGACTATACTAGTCGTAACTCACGAGCCAGACATTGCACAAATGACAAAGCGCATCGTGAATCTTAAAGATGGTAGGATCATAGATGATACTTTGGTAGATCAAGTAAAAGCTTCATCATATGTTTAATATAGAGCGATGGGAAGAGATCTTTGAAACTATACGTAAGAACAAACTTCGCACATTTTTAACGAGCTTATCAGTTGCTTCTGGAATCTTTATTTTAGTGATTCTTTTAGGTGTTTCATCAGGAATAGCAAATGGTGTTAGAGAGCAGTTCTCAAGTGACGCTACCAACCGTATTCAAATAAGTACTCGAACCACTACTAAAGAATTTAAAGGTCTTAATCCAGGTCGAAGACTTCAAATGACTAATGCAGATTATAAAAGTCTCAATTCTAAGTACGAAGATCAAATAGAATATAAAACAAGTCTTTACAGAACTTGGGGGGGACAGATCAATTATAAAGATAAAGAAGGAAGTTACCGAATAGAGGGTGTTTTTCCAGATCAACAATTTATAGAAAATGCAGCCTTGTCACATGGTCGTTTTATAAGTCCATCTGATATAGAAGAATCTCGTAAAGTAGCGCTTATAGGCTATCAAATGAAAGAAGATTTGTTTCCTGATAGCGACCCTATAGGAAAAATCATACTTGTAAATAGCAATATTAATTTTACCGTCGTAGGTGTTTACACAGATCCAGGCGGAACTAGAGAAGAGTCTAGGTTATTTATTCCAATTACAACAGCACAGAAGGTTTTTAATCAAGGTGAAAATATCAATCGCATCGCCTATACGGTTAATATGGGAAGAAATTTTGATGAGACAGCAAAGTTAAGTGCACAAATGACTCAATCTATAGAACAAGATTTGAGAACAAGATTTGTAGTAGCTCCAGATGATAGAGTTGCCATAAGGGTAGAGGATACCTTAGAACAAGCAAAGCCATTTTTTGATTTAATAGACGTCATCAAAGCAGTGTTTTGGTTTATAGGCCTAGGAACCATTATCGCTGGAGTAGTAGGGGTGGGTAATATCATGCTTATTGTTGTCAAAGAACGTACTAAAGAAATAGGAATTAGAAAAGCATTAGGGGCATTGCCTAGTGAGATCATTATGATGATTTTACAAGAATCCATATTTATTACTAGTATTGCGGGACTGATAGGTCTTTTTTTAGGCGTAGGACTTCTTGAAATAGCAGCTCCTTATATTCAAAATGATTTCATTAACAACCCTACAGTTGACTTTACCACTGCGATTACCACAGTAATAATTCTTGTAGTATCTGGAGCAATCGCAGGATTTATACCTGCAAGACGAGCAGCAAATATCAAACCTATTGAAGCACTAAGAGACGAGTAATATGTTTAACAGAGATAGATGGAATGAAATATTAGAGGCGCTCAATGCAAATAGATTGAGGACCTTACTAACAGCGTTTGGAGTTTTTTGGGGGATTTTTATCCTAGTTGCATTACTCGCTCTTACTAATGGATTGAGAACAGGTGTTAGTGTTCAATTTGCAAATAGAGCGACCAACACGATGTACATTTGGGGACAAAGTACTTCTATTCCTTATAAAGGAATGAATAAAGGTCGCAGAATACAATTTAAACTAGCCGATGTAGAAGCTCTTAAACAAAAATTACCTGCTTTAAAATATGTGTCTCCTAGACAACAATTAGGTGGTTATCGAGGGGCAAACAACGTTACTCGTAATGAAAAAACTGGCGCTTTTCAGGTAAATGGGGATTATCCAGAATACATCAACCAACAATACATGGATATCCTAAAAGGGAGGTGGTTGAGCTATTCTGATATTCAGAAAGAAATGAAAAGTGCCGTAATAGGTGTAGACGTTGTAAAATCACTATATGATATAGGTGAAGAACCTATAGGTACTTATATCACACTTCAAGGGGTCAACTTTAAGGTAGTAGGTGTTTTTGATAATCCTAATACCAATGGAGATAGCGAGGAAGAAGCAAATACTATCTTTATTCCTTTTACCACTTTTGGAAAAGCTTTTAACTCTGCCGATGAGGTAAGATGGATGACACTAACCGCCTATGATGGTATTAGTATCACGTCGATTAAAGAGCAGGTTATAGATATTATGAAGGAGCAACATAGTGTTCATCCTACTGATAGTAGAGCTATAGGAAATAATGATGTTGCTGAGGAATTTGCAAAGTTTAATGGCCTGTTCAATATACTTGCCTTTGTAGGCTACTTTGTCGGGGCGTTAGTACTGCTGTCAGGGGGAATAGGAATCAGTAATATCATGCTAATTGTAGTTAAAGAACGCACTAATGAAATAGGGGTGCGCCGTGCGCTAGGAGCAACTCCGTGGGACATAAAAGCGCAAATTCTTCAAGAATCAATAGTGCTAACCTTGGTTTCTGGTCTCGCTGGAATTGCCTTTGCAGCAGGACTAATTTGGGTAATGAATTATGTATTGGACCAAAGCGGTCCTATGGATAATTTTGCCAATCCATCAGTAAATATTATTGTCATCATCATCGCATTAATCATATTAACCTTTTCAGGATTACTCGCTGGATTTATACCAGCATCACGAGCAACTACTATGAAACCAGTAGATGCATTAAGAACAGAATAACAACTAAGCAATCATAATGAAACGTACAGGAACCGTCATCACACTTATTATAATTTTGCTGCTCGCATCAGCAGGGATTTATTACATCTGGCAAAAAGATCGAGAAGATCCTATTGCCTACACCACAGAGCAACCTACCAAGGAAACTATTATCAAAGAGACCGTGGCAACGGGTAGCATTGTGCCTAAAGAGGAGGTTAGTATCAAACCTAATATCTCGGGTGTTATTGATAAAATCCATGTCGAGGCAGGTGATTTTGTTAAAGCAGGAGACCTTATTGCAGATATTAAAGTAGTCCCTAATGTGTCCTCTTTGACTAGTGCTAAAAATAATATCGCAGGAGCTAGAACATCTGTAGAAACCGCAAAATTAGCGCTGGATAATCAAAAGGCTATTTATAACAGACAGAAATCCCTTTTTGATAAAGGAGTGATTTCTGCAAACGATTTTGACTTAGCTCAAAATGCTTATAACAACGCTTTACAACGTTACAAGCAAGAGCAGGTAAATTTAAGGGGTTCACAGCAAAACTATGATATCATAAGAACTGGAACTACCGCAGGCTTGGGGGACTATGCGCAGACATCCATACGGGCAACAGTTTCTGGAATGGTACTGGACGTTCCTGTAAAAGAAGGAAATCAAGTTATTGAGTCCAATAACTTTAACGAAGGTACCTCCATCGCTATTATCGCAGATGTCAATAAAATGATCTTTGAAGGAAAAGTGGATGAAAGTGAAGTAGGGAAAATTAAAGAAGGTCTTGCGCTAGAAATTACCGTAGGCGCTTTTGATAATAAAAAGTTTGACGCTATTTTAGATTATGTAGCTCCAAAAGGAATTGCAGAGAATGGAGCTATTCAATTTGCTATTAAAGGAACTCTTAAAGCGGCACAAGATTCTACTTTTATAAGAGCAGGATTGAGCGCAAATGCCAGTATTATTCTCGATAGAAGAGATGACGTATGGAGTATCAAAGAGGCACTAGTACAGTATGATCCAGAGACTAAAAAGCCTTTTGTAGAAGTTGAAACTGGCGATCAACAATTTGAACGTCGTGATATAGAATTGGGATTGAGTAACGGTATCGATGTGGAAGTGCTTTCTGGAGTAAAAAAAGGCGATAACATCAAAGTTTGGAACGCCTTAAAAATCCCTGCAGGACGTGGCGGGTTCGGAGGTTAATTTTTTTTGTAACAAATCACATATTAGATCTACATATAGACATAATCATATTATGAAGAAGTTAATAATTTTCAGTATTGTTCTTTTTAGTTTTGCTTTCGCGAAAGCGCAACAGAATAACGGGTGGACTTTACAAGAGTGTATCCAACAAGCTTTAGACAAGAATATCTCCATAAATAATGGAGAATTAGATAAAGAGGTTGCGGTAATAGAAAAAAGAGATGCATTAGGTAATTTTTTACCTTCGTTAAACTTATCTGCAAGAAGAACCGTATCTCAGGGTTTCCAATTTAATCCAGTTTCTGGTTTTGAAAATAATAAAAGGACCAACTTATCTGGTGGAGCAAACTCTGGTGTGACCTTCTTCGACGGCTTGAGAAGTTTTAGACAGTATAAACGCGCAAATCTTTCTGCTGAGGCAGCAGACTATAGATTGCAAAATTTAATTGATAATACAGCACTTAACGTAGCCAATACTTTTTTGAATGTACTTTTCAATAGGGAAAACCTACAAGTTTTATTAAAACAGCATGAAGTTACTAACTCGCAAATCAAGCAAACTCAAAATCTAGTCGAAGCAGGATCTTTACCTAGAGGCGATTTATTGGAAATCCAAGCTACTTATGAGAGTGAAAATCAACAAATAATTACCTCACAGAATAGTCTTGCTATTTCAAAACTAAATTTAGCTCAACTACTCATGGTGGAAGATTATGAGAATTTTGATGTGGTAGAAGTAGATTATTCGTTACCAGTCACTAGTATTTTAGATAAGGAGGTAGAACTAGTCGTAAACAATGCTTTGGATACGCGTAGTGAGATCAAGATAGCCGAAATAAATAAAAAGCTTTCTACCCAAGACCTTTTAATCGCTAGATCAGGTTATTCTCCTACGGTAACTGGTTTTCTTAATTATAATACTAATGCCCAAGAAGATACGGAACTTGCAATTACAGATCAGTTATATCTCCTAGATGGGATCTCTTATGGGATCTCTCTTAATGTTCCTGTATTTAATGGGTTTAATACACGAAATCAAGTAGAACGTGCAAAAATTAATTTAGAACGTGCAAATTTTGCAGAACAACAAGCCAAATTAGATTTAGAGGCGCTAGTTTATAGAGCTTACACAGATGCTGAAGGTTCTAAAGTAGCTTATGCAAGTGCCTTAAAAACACTCGAAGCTAGAAGAATAGCCTTTGAATACTCCCAAGAAAGATATAACGTAGGACTGCTCAACGCCTTTGATTTTGAACAAAGTAGGCAACAAGTGGTAAGTGCAGAAAATCAAGTGATCCAGTCAAAATACCAGTACATATTTAATTTAAAAGTATTGGAACTGTATTTCGGTATACCAGTTAACGAATTAAGGTTATAAATCAATCAATCATGAAGAAAGCAATAATTATTATAGTAATACTAATAGCTGTTGCTGTACTAGGCTATTTTGGGTATAAAATGGTTGCTGCTAATAGCGACGAAGGCATATCAGTAGAGGTGATGGAAGTCACCACCATGGATGTTACAGAAACGGTGAGTGCCACAGGAAAAATCAAACCAGAAGTAGAGGTTAGCATATCTCCAGAAGTGCCAGGTGAGATTATTGAATTACCTATAAGAGAAGGCCAAGCGGTTCAGAAAGGAGACCTTCTTGCTAAAATCAACCCAGATTTATTACAATCTAGCGTAAACAGATCGAGAGCTGGACTTGCTAATACTAAAGCGGGTTTTGAACAAGCAAAAGCAAGTCTTGTAGAGGCAAAAGCTAATTACCAACGCGCTTCTCAACTCTTTGAAAAAGGAGTGATCTCGCAATCAGAATTTGATGCTTCTACTGCTGCTTATCAAAGAGCAAAAGCTGCAGAACGTTCTGCTTATTTTTCAGTTCGAAGTGCAGGAGCTACTGTAAATGAAGCTACAGATAATTTAGGTCGTACCAGTATTTTTGCTCCTATGACAGGAACAATTTCCTTGCTTGCAGTCGAGTTAGGTGAGCGAGTGGTCGGAACTCAACAAATGGCAGGAACAGAATTGCTGCGTGTTGCAGACCTTTCTCAAATGGAAGTTGAGGTAGATGTGAATGAGAATGATATCGTTAAGATAGAAGTTGGTGATAAAGCCATTGTTGAAGTAGATGCGTACTTAAAAAGAAAATTTCAAGGAGTGGTAACCGAAATTGCCAACACCGCTACTGGAGCGCTAAGTGCAGATCAAGTGACTAACTTTAAAGTAAAAGTAAGAATCTTACCAGATAGCTATAAAAAACTTTTAGAAGGTAAAAGTGAAAACTACAGCCCTTTTAAACCTGGAATGACCGCAACGGTAGATATCATTACAAGAGAAAAGAAAGATGTGATTGCAGTTCCCATAAGCTCTATCGTTATTAAAAACGATACTATAGAAAGTAAAAACAACTCTAGAGAACTATCTACAAGCGATCAAAAGTTGGAATGTGTTTATCTGGAACAAAACGGTAAAGCCAAATTAAGAGTGGTCACTACAGGTATCCAAGATGATAAAAATATAGTGGTACTCACTGGCCTTGAAAAAGGAGAAAAAGTAATTACTGGACCTTATAGAACAGTTACAAAGACTTTGAAATCAGGAAAAGCGGTAAGTACAAAAAAAGATAAAGACGCTAGATCAACCTCTTCTGAAGAAGACAAAGAAGCTTAGTCATGTCTTTAATTTTATGTATAGAAACAACCTCTACGAACTGTTCTGTAGCTCTGGCAACAGAGAATGGAGCTTTTCAAAATAACTACGGAATTCTCAATTGTCTGGACGTACTAGAAGATAACAGTGACGGGTATAGTCATGGAGAACGTTTGCATCTTTATATAGAGGAGATTCTGTCGCGCAATAACTTCTCCACCAAAGATCTTAATGCTATTGCTGTAAGTGAAGGGCCAGGTTCTTATACCGGATTGCGTATAGGAGTCGCCTCGGTTAAAGGATTGTGTTATGCTCTTGATATCCCCATGATTGCCATAAGTACACTAGAATCTTTGAGCAAGCAAAATACCTCCTCTGGTATTACAGTCCCTATGTTAGATGCGCGAAGAATGGAAGTGTATGCTGCCGTTTTTGAAGAGGAAGAAATAGTTCAAGAAGTGTCTGCGGTAGTATTAGAAAAAGAAAGTTTTTCTCGCTTTCGCGAAAGCGGAAAACTAACATTTATAGGTACTGGAATAGAAAAATTTAGAGAGCTGATTCAAGAAGAACAGCATACGTACATTACCTCAAACCCTACCGCAACAACTCTGTGCGACCTTGCTTTAGAAAAGCATAAAAAAAGCGACATTGTAGATGTCGCTTATTTCGAGCCTTTTTACCTTAAAGAATTTAAGGCGGGATAAAGGGATTATTATAAAGTCATATACTTGTTAAGCAAGGCAATCAAGCCTTTGTAATCGTCGTTAAACTTAATCTTATTTTCTTTGATGTAAGTTTTTAATACAGACTGAGTAGACTTAGGAAAGGCTTTTACACTGTGCTTTTTGTGATTTTCAATTTCGATAGCATCTTTATTATCGAGGAAGTACATCTTTTCACTGCTTTTAATTTGCGATTTTTGGGAAGAATTATAAGAGTTTCTTCGTTCTACTTCATAAATAATTTTCTTATGCTGAACTAACAAGAGTCTATCTTCATCAAATGTCTTAGCGATTTCATAATATCCGGTAGGTAAATTTCCTAGGTGGAGATACTGGTATGTTTTTCCCCGTAGTTGAATAAGAATGTTATCTTCCTTAGGCAACATTTTCAAAGTCTCTACATCATTAGTATCACTAAATTCTATGCGCTGTTCTAAAACATTATACCTCATGAAGAAAACTTGAGCATCACCACCATTTAAAATCAGTGTACCTAGTTCAAGAGTTTCCTCTAGAAAAGGACTACCAGTATAATTACCTCGATTGTTTTTTACATTTGTGGATAGCTTTTTATAGAAATTAGTCTCTAGAGTATTGCCATTATCTCGATAAAAGGAAAAGTCACGTTGAGCAAACACTGAGGAACAAATAAATATGGATAAAAATATAAGTGTATAATTTTTCATAAAGAGTTGATTTATGGAAGAATTGATAATTCGTCTAATATCTTGCCAAAGAAATTACTTTACCTCAAAAGTGATTTTTACGTTGACACGATATTCAGAAATCTTACCCTCTTTCACTTGAGCACTTTGCTCATTGATGTAAACTGATCGTATATTTTGTACACTTTTAGAAGCATGCTCAACAGCTTTTTTAGTTGCATCTTCCCAGCTGCTCTCGCTGTTTGCTAGTACTTCTATTACTTTTAAAACCGCCATGATTGTATTGTTATAAATATGAGGAATAAAAGATACAATTTTTAACCGTTCAAGGCAACTACTCGTTCTATCTTACCAGGAATCATCTCTTTAAGCATGGTTTCAATGCCATTGCGTAAGGTCATTGTAGAAGAAGGGCAACCGCTGCAGGCTCCTTGGAGAATAACACGTACTTCACCATTACTTTCTTCATAACCCTCAAAAACAATGTTACCACCGTCGCTGGCGACCGCTGGTTTGATGTATTCGTCTAGAATTTCAACTATTTTTTTAGAAATATCGTCTAGATTCTCAAATTTAGGTAAGTCCACAGACTCTCCTTTTTCCTTAACAATCGCGGCGCTTTCATGCTTTGTTTCCCCTATTGAAGAACCGCTTTCTAAAGACTCTCTTATAAAGGAACGCACTTCATGGGTTACTTCATCCCATGATATAACGTCGTGTTTTTGAATAGATATATAGTTTTCATCTACATATAGTTCTTTGATAAAAGGGAAGGTATACAGATTTCTGGCGAGTGTGTCAACCTCTGTATCATTGATGCTTTTAAACTCTTTACTGTTTACAGTAAGTTTTTTATTGGCCACAAACTTCATGGCATTAGGATTGGGTGTTGCTTCAGCGTAAACAGTTACCGGCACTTTCTTTTTCTCTTCGTCCGTTTTTACGAGGAGTTCTCCGCTATTTAGGTAGTTTTCTATTTGTTCTGAAACTTCGGTTTGTACATCTTCCCAAGAAACAATATCATAACGTTCTATTGCTATAAAATTTTGTGCGATATAAACCGTTTTCACAAAAGGCAGATAAAACAACTGCTGCGCAAGAGGAGAAGACTTTGCGTCATCTATATTTTTAAACTCGTAACTGTGATTTTTTACTAGAAAATGATTGCTTTCAAATTTAATGATTGCTTCATTACTCGTAGGAACTACTTTAATTTGATGATTTTCCATGGTTATTAGAATATGTTACAAAGATAAGCCTAGCAAGGATGATATATCATGATACATGCCATTGATAATTACTATAAATGGTATTCATTAATCGATAACAGGACTGGTTTTGAATTAAATCTATTATTAACCCATAGGAGCCTCAACATAATTCGTATTAATCCATATCCTATACCAAAAATTTATATATTTGAAACCTTTGGTATTCTTTAACGGTGTACCGAAATAAAGCTTGGTTTTTAAAATGCGCCCAAACAATTTATTTTGTTTCATTTTATTACATCAATCAAAGAAACACAATTGATAAAACATTTTTAAGGCTTTTTGCGTTAAGAAGTTACATAAACCTAAACATGAAGAAACTATTCATTTTATTAGCTGTCGTTTTTAGTGGCCAGCTAACCATTGCACAAGAAGGTGTTCCAGTTTATTTAGATTACTTAATGGATAATTATTATCTACTCCACCCTTCTATGGCAGGAGCAGCAGCTTGTGGTAAAGTTAGAGGTACCGTGAGGCAGCAGTGGTTTGATCAAGCAGACGCCCCAAACCTGCAAACACTAAGTTTTAACACTGGTGTAGGGGAGAATAGCGGTATAGGAGCCATATTATTCAACGATAAAAACGGTTACCACTCACAGACGGGTGCTTATCTTTCCTATGCCTATCACCTGCAAGTAGGTGGTGGCTTTGAAGATTTAAACCGCCTTTCTTTTGGTATGAACGTGGGTATGGTGCAAAGCAGGCTTGATGAGTCTGACTTTGATCTGACTGATTTTGATCCTATCATTACAGGAGTTCTTAGAAGTGATTCTTACTTTAATGTTGATATAGGAATGTCTTATTTCTACAAAGAATTCTACGCACATTTTACAGTTAAGAATGCCATTTTTCAAAACCGTGAGATCTATTCAGAAGGTTTTGAAAGTGCTAACCAACGTCGTTATATAGCCACATTGGGATATCTATTTGCTCCACGTAATAACGACTGGCAATTTGAGCCATCTGTGTTATACCAGCGTACGGATCGCACAGCAGAGCAGTTTATGGATGTCAACGCAAAAGCTTATTACGATCTAAATGACGATAGCGTCCTGTACATGGGACTTTCTTATCGTCAGAGTTTTGATGGAGCTGAGTATCTTGATGGAGATAACGTACAAGAGCAAAATTTGTCGCTTCTGTCTCCTATTTTTGGAATCAAGTATAAGGAATTTACTTTTGGTTATAATTACAGTTACCAGTTCGGTGATATACAATTTGCAAATGGTGGCTTCCATCAGATTACATTAGGGATTGACTTTTTGTGTAAAAAAGACAGATGGAGTTGTAACTGTCCTGCGGTAAACTTGTAGAAGCCAACTTAAAATATCTTTTAAAAGGACAGCTTTATAGTTGTCCTTTTTATTTTACCGCTTTTTAGCCATTCTTGCCGGCAGGAACGTCTTGTCAGAATTATCATTTCAAACCTTATAGATTACTTAGATAGGTAAGGTTTACTTATTATATTTGATACTCGACTAAATTCCTTAAGGAAGAATGAGATAGCCTGACTAAAGAAGCTTTTAAAGAAACTAATCAACCACCATTGATTATCGGTTGGTTAATGTGCATAGTTAAATGCCCCTAGATTGTGTGGGGGTTTTATTTGGTAAAATGTTTGATAAATGAAGTAAGGCCCATAAAGGTTTTACTTAACATGATGAAATTAAAAAAAGAATGATCGAAAAAAGGTCAAACAGCAAATGAATATTTTTAAATAGATGAAAGCGCAATTCAGGAGTAAGTATATACTAGGTTTTTTTGCTTTGATGCTTGGGCAAATAGGTTTGACACAGATAACTACTGATAATACTACTTTTACCGTAGATCAGCTTATTGATGGTGTCTTGTTTGAAGGTGGATGTACGCCTATTACAAATATTCAATCCCGAACTGGTGTTGGAGTAAATGGAAATGGAATTGCTTATTTTCAAGGTAATGGGTCATCATTTCCTTTAAATGATGGTATCATTTTATCAACGGGTAATGCATTAAATGCCAATGGACCTAATTCATTTGGTGACCGAAGTGATAATCTTTTTTCTGGAAACGATAATGATTTGGAAAGTGTTATGGCGGCCGCTGGATCTCCTTTAATTTCAGTAGACGCCACATGGATTTCTTTTGATTTTGTGCCTACTGCAAGTTTTATATCTTTCGATTACCTTTTTGCCAGTGAAGAATATAATGGGAATTTTGAATGTCAATTTGCAGATGCATTTGCCTTTATTTTGACCGATAGTGTGACTGGAGCGGTTACCAATCTGGCAACTATTCCAGGGAGTAATTTGCCCGTTCAAGTGATCACAGTGCGAGATCCACCACCAGCAGTTTGTGCCCCTGTGAATCCCAATTTCTTTGAACAATATAATTTAGGTAATAACGGATTTGGCGAACCTAACCTCGGATTTGCAGCGGCTACAAGCCCTATTGAATTTAATGGGCAGACTACAGTCTTAACAGCCACAAGTGTTGTCGTTCCCAATCGCAGTTATAATATTAAACTGGTGATTGCTGACGCTAGTGACTCTGAATATGACTCTGCTGTATTTATTGAAGGAGGTAGTTTTGATATAAGTGTAGATTTAGGTGGAAGTAGAATCATTAGTCGTGGTAACCCGCTTTGTTTTGGTGATGTTTATACTTTAGATGCATCATTGTCATTGTTGCCAGGGACTACAATTTCTTATATCTGGAAAGAATCGGGAATTGTTATTCCCGGACAAACTGGAGCTACTCTGGATGTTACAGAAGATGGTTTTTACACCGTTGAAATTACGTTTTCTAATGGTTGTATTGCAAATTCAAGTGTGCGTATAGAATTTGTGGACTTGCCAGATGCTAGTCCGCCAGATGCGATTTCTTGTGATCCTAGTGGAATAGGTTCTTTTGATTTAACTATTATACAAAGCGTTTTGCTAGATTCATTGAATGTAGCAGACTATACAGTTACTTTTTATGAGTCTCAAATGGATGCTCAAAATGGGACAAATGCAGTGCCTACTGCCTCTAATTACCAAGGTGTTAGTAATCCACAAACCTTATTTGTGAGTGTAGAAGATAATCTCTTTGGCTGTGAGGTTATTTACCCATTTCAATTGATAGTAGATGATGTGTTTGCAGCGCCAGTGCAGGATATTGTAGGTTGTGACGACGATACTGATGGAATTACTACAGTAACATTGGCAGATTTTGATTCTTTAGTAGGACCAGGGTACACACCAGGAACTGTAACTATAAGCTATTATGCCACACAGGCCGATGCCGATGCCGATATAAATCCACTCGGCCCAATGTTTACAAATACCATTTCACCAGAAACAATTTATGCGAGAGTAGTAGCTACAAATGATACCGGCTGTTTTGATACGACTAGTATCAACATAGTAGTTAATGTGGAACCCGAAGCTGCTCAATCGATTAGTGATTTGATATTATGTGAAGATGATACTACAGGCGATGGAACAGCTACTTTTGATCTTACTCTAGTAGAAAATGATATTATTGGAACACAAGATTTTACAGGTATAAGCATAAGTTATTACACCTCGCAAAGCAATGCTGATAATGCTAGTGCAGTTATTTCGAATCCCTCAGCTTATAGCAATACAGCTAACCCAGAGACCATTTTTGTAAGACTAGAGGATAACAATACAGGTTGTTTTGATACGGCTCCTGCATTTGATATCATTGTAAATGATGCACCTGTAATTACGCCGCCCCTCGTATATGATTTATGTGATGATGCTACAATTGATGGATTTACCGAATTTGACTTAGCGTCTAGAAACAATGAAATCACAGGAGGCGCGTCTGGCGTGACCCCATTTTATTATGGGACACCATCAGATGCTGTTAGTAGAATGAATGAGCTGAGCAGTCTTTATATAAACACTGTCAATCCACAAACAGTTTTTGTAATTGTTGAGGATAATTTAACAGGCTGTGTGAGTTCAACAACGCTTAATTTAGAAGTGAAAGAGGCCCCTCAAGCGGTCAGGCCACCTTCTATTATATCCTGTGATGATAGTAATACAGGAGATTTAACAGAAGCCTTTAACCTTACAGTTAATGAAGCTGACATTCTAAACGGGCAAACCACAGGTATCACTGTTACTTATCATAATTCGCAAGCCGATGCTGATAACGGCAATAATGACATAAGTAATCCAACCAGCTTTGATAATACGACTACACCACAAACGATTTATGTAAGAGTGGAAAATAGTACAGGCTGTTTTAACACTACAAGCTTAGATATTATTGTCAATGAAGTTCCCGTACCTCAATTGTTTGATTTGTATTATTTATGCCTCAATAATGCTGGCGGCATTTTAAATACTGCCGACTCTCCACCTCTTTTAGACACAGGTCTTAATCCTATAGGTTGGAGTTTTACTTGGGAATTAGACGGCAACATTATAAATGGAGAAAGCAGTGCTGCATTGACAGCGACATCAGTAGGTGTTTATACAGTCACTGCTACTAACCAAGTAACTGGCTGTAATAGTTCGCAAACTACGGAGGTTCGAGAACTAGGCCCTCCAGATGATTTTGGAGCGCAAGTAACCACTCGATTTTTTGATGAAAGGCAAAGAATAGAGGCATTTGCTACCGGACCTGCATCTCAGTATATATTTAGACTTGATGATGGACCATGGCAGTATAATGGAAGTTTTAACGATGTATCATCAGGACCACATATAGTAGTAATTCAGGATTTAGAAGGTTGTGCAAGTGTAGAAATCCCGTTGAACGTTGTCGGATATCCACTATATTTTACACCTAATAATGATGGTTATCACGATACTTGGAATATTATAGGCCTCAATGAAGTACCGAGTGCGACTATTTATATTTTTGACCGTCATGGAAAATTATTAAAGCAAGTGGATCCAACAGGAATAGGGTGGGACGGGACTTATAATGGGCAGCCATTAGCATCTTCAGATTATTGGTTTAAAGTAGAATATGAAGAGAACGGAACTCCTAAAAGTTTTGGTGGGCACTTTGCTTTAAAGAGATGATCTATACTTTGTGGAGGCACTATATTTAATAGGTTGTTTAGGGACGCTTTCGCGAAAGCGAAACAAACACCATCCTCCCAACTCCGTAAAATAATGTAGAATGAAATAACATCTTCATACATTTGTGACATGAGAAAACTCCTAAACGAAGAACTGGACCGCCTGACTACCGAAGGTTTTAAAGAAAGTGATAAAACACCATTAGTCATTGTGCTGGATAATGTTCGGAGTTTAAATAATATAGGTTCCATTTTCCGTAGTGCAGATGCGTATCGTGTCGAGAAAATCTATTTATGCGGTATTACCGCACAACCACCACACAAAGACATTAGAAAAACGGCACTAGGCGCCACAGAAACTATAAATTGGGAATACGCAGAGCACACGATTGATGTAGTAAACAAACTCCATATACAAGGCTATACGACTTGTGCAATAGAACAAGCAGAGCGTTCTCAAAACCTGTATAATTTTACACCAGGAAAGGGTCAGAAAGTAGCCATCGTTTTAGGTAACGAGGTAAAAGGCGTCCAGCAAGAAGTGGTAGACTCGTGTAAAGAAGTCATAGAATTAGACCAGTTTGGTACCAAACACAGTTTAAACATCTCTGTTTGTGCAGGGATTGTGATCTACGATCTGTTTAATAAGATTAGTTTGTTGAGAGGATAGTTTTATATCTATAAAAGTATTGATTAAATACACTATCAAGATGGGTATAAATACCCATGTTGATAGTGTATGCAAATTAAAAATAATTGAGTTAGTCATATAGTTTCCATATCTTGTTATCATTAATAACACGGGTTATGGAAGTATTTAAAGGTCAAAATATACTGAGTTTTGTTAAAGAACTGCCAGATGATGATGCTTGTAAAGCATATTTAGCAAAAATAAAATGGCAGGATGGTTTTACATGTACAAAATGTGG
>Ga0307935_1000024_pt1 | contig 81441 bp, 82 predicted proteins | sample OrgLakmetageno92_FD_201827 | JGI IMG/M metagenome (GOLD analysis project Ga0307935, IMG submission 201827) | Saline water microbial communities from Organic Lake, Antarctica - #92 | ecosystem: Environmental > Aquatic > Non-marine Saline and Alkaline > Saline | place: Antarctica: Organic Lake...
TTCTAAATTCAAATTAGATAGTGAAGCGTTTTATGATAAGAAATATACTAATTTACCTCAAAATAAAGACATATCATCAAAATATGATGTAGATGTATTAAGTGATTCTAATATCGCATTAGAGAACTCCAATGGAATAAAATTATTTGTTGATTATGAAAATGATTATAAACTTTTAAGTTCTGACATTAAAGGTGAAAACTTTTTACCTTATATTTATTCAACAGATGGTTTGTTTTATGATATTAACAACAATGTTGATTGGGAATCAAACGAAATTATATTAAAAGATACCTCAATAAACACACAAGATTTAAAAGGATATACAAAAGAAAGTTTAGGAATAATTCCGGCAACAAAAACAAATCAAGAAGGTAGGTCTTATTTTGAATTTACTATTCAAGGTACTATGAATTCATTTGAATTACGTATAAGAGATGTAGATGAGGATTCAATCGACTTTGATATTAATAAAGTTTTTATTGGCGATTTTGGTATTCCTGCAGGAACCTTTATCGGAAACAAGTTTTCTTTAGCTGGATTACCAGATGATATTTCAAATGCCGTTGTTGGTGCAATAAATGATTATTCAGAAAAGGATGAAGATTTTAATGTTTTAGCAATAACTAAATTCAACAAAGTTATAGTATTCACAAGGGGAACAAATGCTTATTGGAACAATTACGAATATTTGATGTTTAGTGACGATGCTAATTTCGTAAATGTAATTAATGTTCCTTATAATACATTTATAAACACATCAGTTTATAATGCAGACCGTGCTGCAAATTTACCAATTGAATTACCATCATTCAAAGACTATAATACTATTGTATCTGGTGCAACAAGTATGTTTGTAACACCTTCACAACATATATTAAGACAAAATTTCATAGGTGGTAATGATAATGAAAAAAATAGAATAAGAATTTCAAAAGAATTTGTAAGTTATTTCAATAATAATTTGTTCTTAAAAACACAAGATTGGTATAGTCAAATAGTTTCAATTTGTGCTTATTTAGATGAACCAATTTTCCAAAATGGTAAAATTGTAAACTTTGATGATATAGATTCTTATATGACTATTAATAGTGATTCTAATATTTGGGTATCCCCCGGAGCATATTGTGAATTATATGACGTAGAAACTAACAAAGTTGGATTAATGTCAATGTACCCAATCAAACAATTTGATGTGGATCAATTTAGAAGTGATTATGGAAAAGACGGAGATGGATATATCCAAAAATTAAAAGATAATTATATTGCAAAAGGTGGTACAGCAAGTGGTGCAACTGCAAGTGGTATTCAAAATTCATTAAAATCATTCGAAGAACATGGATTTAAACGTCTTGGTGGAAAATTAGATGAAGCAACAGGTTCAATTAAACAAATTCAAAATGAATATGATAGATTATTAGAAAATGAACTACCTCAATTATCAATTAAAGGTAGAATAATACCATACATTAATAAATGGGTATATGATGATGATGGATTAGATGTTAGAGAAAACAATTATAGATTGAATAGTAATAGTGCATTTAGTTACGATAACTTTGTACCATCTAATGTAAATGTATTACCTGATTTTAGGTTCTTTACACATGAATGGTATTACTTACAAGAATATCCACCATATTTGACAACAAAAGAAAAAATTGATTCCTTTTCTTACTTTGAAAATAAAATTATCATTGGAGCAACTGGATTAGCTGATGTTAATAATGATTACTTTACTAATTACTTTACACAATATAAAGTAGATGATAAATCATTTCCAAAAAAATCTAAATATTCAATAATTAGTGGTGGAAATGAAAATTCTTATGGGGAAACATTCTTTAGAGGTGCAAAAATTAAATTTAAAAGAAGAGTTGAAAATATTCAAGGACTTAATTTCAATATCGAAAATATTGGAGTATATCCAAGTAGTGAATTTAATGATTATAAATTTAGTGCTGTTTTAACTAATGATACAAATAAAGCTATTGGATATAATTTAATTGAAAATAAAAAATTCAAAACAATTACAATGTTCATTGAAGCTAATTTAGATGATTATTATTTATCAAGAGGTCCAATACCATCTGGGGCAACTATGGGTGAATTATTTTTAGATAGAACCCTACTTTACACAATACAAGATAAATACAATTCAACAGGTAATTTTGCAGATATTTCAATATCCGGTGCAATATCACCTTTTATTGAATTATCTAATGGATCACTTATTGCTAATTTCACTAAAATTCCAGCAGCAGTAGATGGTGGGACAAATTATGTAATAAATGGATTATCAAATAGTGATACTGATTCATTACCTAATTTCGATAATGAAATTATTCCTGATGAAAATGGTACTTATAATAAAATAGAAATTGAAATTTCAACTACCGCTAAAATTGTAATAGATAATATTATTTCCGTTACTAAAAACACTATTACAGCAAAAACTTTTTTATTAATTACAGCAGGAACAACAAATGAAATTCAAGAAAATTATATAAACTTATACCCTACACCAACTCAATGTTTATCAAAAATGCCAATTTATTTATCTGGAGGATTTAATGCTTTTATAGGTATTTTACAAGATTTAAGTTTTGCCTCTATTTATGATAAAGTTAACAATGGTAGTCCTGATATATCATACACTACTATTAACGAAGATGGAAGTATTACTAAAGATACATTTATAATAGAATTTGAATTATATTCAACAAATGCAAAATCTGATTATTTAAAAACTAAAGGTATTTTGTTTAATGGAGTAAAAAATAGTAACTTTAAACCAATTGGCCAAGAAACTACTGCATTAGAAAACACTTATGTTTCTACAATGTATAGATTTAATGGAAAATACAATCCAAAAGTTAAAGATGTTGTTTTATTTAAAGATGTTTATGGTGCAACTGGAGATACTAAATTTACACCAGAAATTGTTGAAAAATTGAGATTTACAAATACTCAATTCTTTAGTACATATCCAGGGTTTGCATTATATAAACAATTGTATATAAACAAAATTAATGAACAAAATCCATTCACAGTTTTAGACTTGAATATTGATAGTGCATTAAGACCAGAGTTTTGGAAATTGGGTGAAATTTCACTTGATAAACAAGATTCTTATATTTTCAGAAGTTGTTGGGATAGTAATTATCATAGAAGATATGTTAGTAAAATAAACTATGAAAGATTACCCGGATATATAGAACCAAAAGAAGTTAGTAGTTTCTTAGCATCTACTATTATGAACATACCAGAAGAATTAAAATTAGAAATGTACACATTTACTGACCAAATTCTAAATAGTAATTTTGATATTACGATAACAAGAAATTCTGGTAATACAATTTCAGGGGTTTTGAATAATACTAAAAAATTAGTAGATTCAATTAGACCTAATTTAGTTGCATTATTTGAAAAATATGTAAATTATAAATTTAACTTTAATCAATTAGATACTCTAAATGATGATATTGATAGATACATAAAAACTAATATTTTACCTAGATATTTTGCAAACAATGTCTATGCTTATATAAAATATAGTAGTAAAGTATCAAACGAACCTTTAATTGTAAATAATTTGACAGAACAACAATTGTTAATTGATGGATATATCAAATTAGAAAACATTAAATTTATAAAAGAAAGTTTTAATGAATTTGATTATAATTTTATTTTTTCAAAACCATCAGATAAATCAGTAACTTTAGCATTCTTTACAAATATAAGTATAGTTTAGAGTTGATTAAATATTCTATCACTGAGAGTTTACTCTTAAAAAATTAAGTTGACTAAATGGCAAATATAAGCATAAAAGAACTATTCGGTTCAGATACAATTACAGCATTAACTGAAAAAATTAATTATAATTTTGACCAATTAATATTGGCTGGAGGAGGACCAGAAGGACCAATTGGACCAACAGGTAACAATGGAGTTGCAGGACCAGATGGACTTAGAGGTTCACAATGGTTTGGAGAATCAGGTGCCACTGGTACTATAAATCAACCAACAGATGGTACTTTTAGAGAAAATGATTTTAAATTAAACACTAATGGAGATGTTGTATATTATAACAATAATATATGGAATTCTGCTGGAATTAATCTTACAGGGCCTGCAGGACCAACAGGTTCATCAGGAGATGGTTCTATTAAAATTTTAGCTGGTAAGAATGAATTCCATCCTACTTGGAATAATCAATTTGTACCAGATTATCAACAATTACAAACTTATTTAGCAACAAACTTTTTAAACGACAAAGATGATTATGACAATAATGCAGTTGGGTTTAATAATGCTGGACTTGATTTTATTGGATTAGGTAGAGGAAATAATTCATTAGTTCTTGGTAGATATGCTTCAATGTTTAGAAACACATCAACAGGAGCAGGAGGTACCTTTAGTCCCGCTTCTGGTAATAAAACAATGGCAAATTTACCATCAAGTGAATCTGATGTACCTATGTTATTTATTAGTCAAAATGACTATAAAGACCCAACAGAAGCTAAAAGTTTTAGTAATGGTATTGCTATTGGACTTACGAAATCACAAAAATCTGAAGATTATACTGATGGGAAATTTGGAGTAGATGCCCCAATGGACTATAATGATTTTGCAAATATTAGTATTGAAAATAGGTGGATGGACTTTAAGATTGAAGTCCCTGCATTATTTAGATTAAAAGGTAAAAATTCACTTAGTGAATTTAGATTAGGAACACGTACAACGAGAGCTGGTCAATCTAATGTTCAAGATATTTCAACTAAATTAGAATCTCAAATATATACAGAAGTAAACTTAAATGATTCCTTTGTTGTTACTTTATCTAGTAATGAATCAAATCATGATTTAGGTGTAATTCACAGAGGTGAATATAATTATACAGAAAATAAAAGAATATATAATCCTACTGAGGATTTAAGAAAGAATGTAAGTAAATCATTTGTAACACCTGGTGATACAACATTTACTGATGGACAAGCTAATGAAATTGTATTAGTTAACAGAACAATACTTGAAACTATAACAACTGGCGGCACTGCAGATAAAGGTAAAGTTAATAATAATTATATTGATTCAAATAATTTTAATTCTAATGATAGTAAACTACCATTTAGATTAGGACAAACATTCGTAAAAGTACCAGTAGTTTCTAATGGTGGACCTTTACCAATCTCACAAAGAAATATAAGTTTACATTATCAAGGATTTGGTTATGACCAATCTATTATTTCTTATTCTGGTAATGATGATGTATTTGGTGGTGAAACTCCAATCAACACATCAGGTAAACCGATTGATGCTTTGTTACCTAATGATAATACTTTAGAAAATTATTTAGGTTATGATATTAAATTACCAATTACTGACCAAGAAGGTTCAAGGTCAATGTCAAGAATGGGTTTATATCCTGGTTTATTTAGAAAAGAAAAAGTAGGTGGTGCTTATGATAATGATGGTGACCCATTAGGTGAAAATAGAAAAGATGATTTCTTTGATATTGCACATAAAATGTTACCAACAGGTTCTATGGATTTATACGGAACAGTTAGATTAAGACAACAAGGTGAAACAGATAATGGAGCACAAGATGGATGGATAGCAATTAATAAGAAAGATGGAATTGTAACTTTCGAAGAACCAAATAAAGTTAATACAACTCCTACTTATGCTATTATGTCTTTTCCAGAATTAGCATCTAATAAATTTAGTTTCTATGTAAATTCTAGAAAAGATATAGGTGTAACTGGTAATGCTTTTGACAACGCTCTTAATTTTAGATTAGGTAGTACTGGAATAGGTATGGCGTTCCCTGGTAAAGGTTCTGATGAACTTAAAGATTATTATATTTGTAACGGGGCAGTTTTAGCAGACGAAAGAGATATTTTAATAACAGGACCATATAGTAAAATGAAAGGTATGAATGTTCATGCTAATGTTGATGTTGAAAATGGGTTTGTAAATACAGGAGATTCGATGCTTTATACTTCTAATGATAAATTCGAGGGGTTACTTGGACAAACACATAGTACATTTGAATTGGATTTAGGTGGTACAATAACATCTTATGGTATTAGTTATGGTAATGCTGATTTTAGAAGAACTTATCCTATATGGGGATATAGTGTTTTAGCACCAAAAACTGCAGAGTCAGGGTTTAGAATCGTACTACCTAATTACTTTGGTAGAGTTCAAAAAATGATATTTCCAGATTCTGATACGATTATTAGAGCAGTTGCTGGTAATACCAGTTCAAGAAGCGATTATACTTTAGGATTCCGAACTACAGGACAACATAGGGGTGATGGATTTCAATACTATACACCAGATAAATATTATAATAGTAGATGGATGATGAAAGGAGCGTTTGAATCTTTAGGATTTCCTTATTTAATGAAACAACATTTCCCAGATACATATCATGCACATGTTCAAAGAGACTTATATACAGAAGTTTCTGATAAGTCATTGTTGGGAGGAACTGGGGATTGGACTTTAGAACAGGGACCTCCTACAATTGCAGGTGGTGGCTTTCCAATAACAAGGTATCCTAAATTAACTGGAGAGGGTACTTTCTCAGTATCAAATGAACATACACACCGGGAACAACAAGTTAATTCATATTTTGAGGATAGTTTCATGACGGAGAATAATTATCAATATTTGACTTATTATAGAGATAGTAAACCACTTCATCCAAATCCAGCAGTAGATTTAACACCTAACTTTAAAGATAAACCATACACAGATAAAAATCCTTTTGGGTTTGGACAAAAATTTATAGAACCACCATTTAAAGGTACTTATATGGCGATTAATTTAAAAGGTGTAAGAAACCCATTAAGAAACAATACCTTAATTAATGATTTTCATTTTATTGCTGGTGTTCCACAATCTGGAATATCATCTCAAGATGATATGTCTTGGGGTTCTTATGTTTCATCATCATATAATAATATATATGAGGAATCGCAACATACAATGACAGGTGCAATATACAATACTGATCCAAATGATATTACTCCATATCTTAATGATTATAACTTAAATGCAATTGAATATGGATTCAAAGCTATTCTTAGAAATGATAATACTATGCATCCTTATACATTTTACAATTCGAATGATTCATCAGGACAAAATAATAAAATGGTAAGACCATTAGATTTTACTGATCCATTATTAAATAATTATGAAAGAAACACATTTGATGTTTATAAAACTAACATATCAAGAAATTCAATATATGACACAAGACCATGATAATTAACGGAAAAGAATATAATATATCAAGTAAATTAATAATTACAGTGCTAATAGGGATAATACTCCTATTAGCTAAATGTAATAGTGATAAAATTTCTGAAATACAAGCACAATTTATTACAAGTCAAAACAACATTTCAGTGTTGCAAGATTCTATAATTACTTATACAACTAAAAATGGTTCATTAATTAGTGAAAGAGGTATTTTGATTGCTGAAAAAGAAGAATTGAAAACTTTAAACGCTGGGTTATATGAAGTAGTTAATAATTTAGAAAAATCTATTCCTAATATGAAACCTATTGTTGTTGTTGAATATATCACATCAATTGAAACAGATACAGTTTACTTAAAATCTGACTTAGTTGCAATTAACGATAGTACTTATAATGTAAAATTTGGAAAAGATACTATTTATGATGAAAATAATTCTAGACAAATTACTGGTGAGGTAACTATTAATCTTAAAAGTGATTCTACGGAGTTTAATCAAGTTCAAGTAGGTAATGTATCATTAACTAAAGATAAAGTCAATATAACAGCTTCTTTGGTCATTGGAGAAAGAGATGGAGATTTAAAAGTTTGGTTAGAAACAAAATATCCTGGATTTTCTACAGATGAAATTGAAGCTGTTACTTTAGATCCAGATATACACCCAGAACTTAAAAAGTTGAAAAATACTAAAAAGTTTAGTGTTGGTCCTTATATTGGATTTGGACTTGGTGAAAATTTCTCAATATCACCAAGTGTTGGTATTGGTGTTCAATACTCTATCTTCAAATTTTAAACAATTCTTTCTTATAACTGTTATTTATCAGTGATTAAATACATTAAGTAATTTAAAAAAGAAAGTACACTATATGAACGTTTTTCTAAACTTGGATAGTTCAGATTTCCTAATCGAATATAAATACTATGATTCTGCAAGTCCAGAAATCATAACAACAACGGATGCCCCATTTTACTTTATGCAAAATGGTCACACTGATGTACCTTTGTTGATGAATGACGATGCTTCTGAAAATAAAACTAATAACACAAGAACACATTCAGTTGCACAAATTGAATCTCAATCTAAACAATTTGCATTATTAACACCTAATAAATTAGGTGCTGTATATAATGACTATGATGCTAAATTAACAGATACTACAAGTTTACCATTAATTTTTGGAACACAAGAAGGAATAATTTACGATACTGTACGAATACATTTAATTCAAGGATTTAGTTTTAATGACTATTTTTCTGGGATTAATTTAGATATTAAAGTTAAAGATAAATCTGGAGCTTCAATAAGTCTTTTAAGTGCTATTTATAGAAAAGAAGATAATTTTGAAATAATGAATCCAAATCCTTTCCTTTATTCGGGAAGACAATATTCATCTTATATTGAATTTAAAGTACCATCATTAAAATACTTAATTGACAGTTATATAGTGAAATATATACAAGGTTCAAATTCAGATATATTATCATATAAAATTTCTAATGGAAATGGATTTTATAGAAATACACTAATTGAAATTACAGCAGGTAGATTTTCACAAACTACAAAACAAGACAACCAACTTTTCAATAAAAGACTTACTGGAGAATCAACATCTATTTCATCACAAGATGAATTTTCAGACGTTGGTGTTTTTATAAATGAAAGTTCTGAGGGTGACTATATTGAATTTTATGGAACATATCAAGGTTCAATTTTTGGTGATTATATGCAAAGATTGAATACAAGTGGAACAGGACAATATATAGCAATACATAAATTAATAATTACTGAACAAATACCTAATACAACAGGTCAATATCAAATTGTTGGTAATTACAATCCATTAACAAATGTACCAGATTTGAGTGACAATAGTTATTTATCAAATTTTGTTGATGGTAATTATTGGGTTGCAAAAGAAACCGGATTTAATGTTGATATTAATCAAAATGTTAATAAAGGTAATTTTGTTGTTTATAATCCACTATTACCTGGTACTATTAAAGTTGAAGTTATTGATTCGCAAGATATTGAAAATTATAGTGACATTGCACAATTTATTAGATCTGGTGACCAAGAATTTATTCAAGATGATAAATTCGAAGAGGTTAATAATTTTAGACCAGTATTGAAATTTGGTGGTAGTGCATTATCATATAGAATAAATTATACATTACAAATTTTCAACACAAGTACAAATGCAACTATTGAAAAAATGGGTTCATTTGTAAGTTTTCAACCACAAAAATATGGTAAAGAATTGTTAAAATTAAACACAAGAGATAATATACAAATTTTTGATGTATTTAATAAGAAAATAACAAATAATATTATAAATACTAATACACAATCAAAACCAAATGCTATTGAAAATACAAGTTTATATAGTAAAAACATAACATCATTTAAACAATCAAATTCAGTATATTCTGGTGTAACGGAAGTTAGTATCAATTCAAGTGGGGAAATAGTACCTAAAATAAACCCAGAATCTGTAATTAACATCAAAGGTCAAGGAACAGCAACTGTTTATATTTCACCTTTTGATACATTTTTGCAATTTGGAATATACGAACAAATAGAAGATAAATCATTCAGAAGTATTGATTTAGATAAAGTTGGTCAAATATTCTTAAACTTTACAAATAAGTCAGGCGAAATAATAAAAATTTCATCTACTAAGAATAAAAACGTAGATTCTTCTAAAGGTCAAGTATTATTTAGAATCAAACCTGATTTATATAATCAAATTATAAATTCTGGAAATGATGTGTTTTATATAACATCTAAAGTAGGAATTAATAGTGCAGAAACTCCTCTATATACTGGAAAATATAAAGATTATTCAAATATACCAGAAGATGAAACAGAAATATTAATTGGATCACAAAGACAGACTATTAATGATTTGAACGAGAGTGTTGCAGATTTAGAAAAAAGATTATTACTGAAACATACTATTGCAGGACCTACTGGGAAAGCAAAAGGAGGAACAGCAAATGATAAATCTATAAACAAAAATTCAATGAATGTTAAAACAAGTACATTCAATCCATTTGGACCAACGAGTGGTTCTATTACAGGACCAACAAGTAATTAATATAATATGTCTGAAAGTCTTTTTGATATTTCGGACTTATTATATAACCATATAAAACCATTAGATTGTTTATAATTCCCTAAACAAGATTGTGAAATACCACTACCAAATCCAGATTTATTCTTAGCATCTTGATATGAATTATATTCACACAAAAAGTCACCAGATAATGTAAACTGATAAACTGGTTTGTTTTTACCACTTAAATTATTTTTAGATATTTCAGTTACTCTATTTTTTAAATCATCTAAATTATTTTCATACAACCATATAAATCCACAGACGTGTCTATAATTAATATCACCTCTACAACATTTACCAATAGAATTATTATTAAATTTATCAATAGCACTTTTCAACGTAGAGAAAATATTTATTAACTCACCATTTAAATCATATTGGTGAACCTTTCTGTTATAAATAGTTTTAGTGTTTTTTAGTTTTTCTATTCTTTTTTCTAAATCTGTTAAATTATCTTCATATAACCATATAAATCCACCAACGTGAGGATATTTATTACCTTTAGCACATTGTCCAATAATACTATTTGATAAATTTAATTTTTTAGAAGCTTCCTTGCAAGAATTGAATTTAGTTATGAAAATACCTTCCTTACTATATTGATAAACTTCCTTTCCATTGACAGAAACAAAATCATTTTTTAGTGAACTATAATCTTCACACTTGATAGTTCCTGATTTTCCCGTTTTTAAACAGCGAACCACCATTGAACCACACCTATTCCAACCTAATTTAGGTATAGATATATTATACGTGTCTTTTCTTTTAATATATTGCTTATCAACTATTTCAATTTCTCTTAATTCTGCTTCTTTTCTACTTCCATGAAACGATAATATTTCAAATTTAATTTCCTTAGACATTATAATGTCTTGTTTATAAAATAAATGTAAAGATGAACCTACATACTTATCTTTAGTCCAATCAAAATGTGTTCTTACTCCAATATATTCCATATTAGTATATGGAATATTGATTTTATATATATAATGGAACTTGCCATCATTACCTTTAAATATACTAGCATTAGTAAATAAATATTTTTTTATTGATTTACCTAGTAATTTCTTTTCGATTAAATACATAAAATAGATTAAGTTTATACTATTTAATCAATACAAATTATATTATGTTTCGAGGACTAGCAAGAAAGGATTTATTTTATGTAGAATTTACTAATAAGTTTATACCACAAGAGATTGAGGATTTATATAAACCTTATGTTAAGAATATGCCACATCAGATTGATAGTCCAAGAACATTAGTAGAAAGTTCATTACAAGGTGTGACTGTTCCTTCTTATAGATATGACGGAGTTAATCAAAGTCATGTAGATACATTTAATAAAAATGAAATTTCTACGAATTATAGAAGTACTATAAATGCACAAGAAAATACGGAAAAAAACCTATCACTAACATTCAAGTTATTAAATGGATATATTAACTATTGGATTCTTCTTGATACTTTTTTCTATCATTATGATATGAAAAATCCAAATCCATTTATTGGAGATATTACATTAAGAATGTTAGATAATCAAGAAAATGTAATGTTTTCGAGAATATACAGAGATGTTATTTTTACAGGAATAAGTGATTTTGAATTAAGTTATTCAGAGAATATACAAACATTTGAAACGTTTACTGTTGATTTACAATATAGTACAGCAGAAACTACTTTTGCAAACCCTGGAAACCCTAATACTTTTATTAGTAATCCAAGTAAATTCACAGGTAAAGTAAACTAATTAAATATAAAAATAACTAAGTTTAAAATGAATAAATTCAAAGATATACACAATAAGAAATCAATTGATGAAAATTTTCCTATGGAAACAGTTAGTTCTGTAAATGGTATGGGAGATGTTTCATTACCTGGACTTGAAGGCGAAATTGGAAGTGGTGATGTTCCGGGTGCAACAGGAGAATATGAAGTTTTTATTCAAGAACCTGGAAAGGCAATAAATATGAAGAAATTCGAAGAAATTAAAGAAGATAGAGAAGTTAACGAAAAGGAAATTTATATTCCAATAACAGACCTTGCTGATCCAGCATCTTTAATTGCAATTTTATCAAAAGAATTATCTACAAAAAATAGAACAAAAGAAACTCAAATAGCAAGAGAATTATCAAAAATAGAAATTAGTTATAATGGTATTGTAAATGTTTTTTCTTTGGGTAAACTTTCTGACATATTAAACAAAGATATTGAAGATGTAAAAACAGAGGTTGATGATTTGATTGATAAAAATATAAACCTATTAGAAGCAATGCAACTTGATTTTATGACAAGGGTTATGTTAGACCCAAAATCAATTAATGAAGGGATTATAGGTAGAGCACTTGGTGGTGTTGCTGGTTATGCATTAGGTCCAAAGGTTGGTAAAATGATAGCTAAAGTATTAGGAATTAAAAAAGGCCCTTTATATAACGTATTAACATCAAGAGTTGTTAGTGCTGCATTAGCACAAGAACTTACTAAAAACTTAATATAATGGCAAAATATACAAAAGAATCGTGGATTTTAAAAGCAATAGATAAATATGGACAAGGTAAATTTTCATTTGAAAAAACCATTTATATAGATAGTTACAATAAAGTCATTGTTACTTGTTTAGAACACAATATTGACTTTGAAGTAGACCCTATATCATTTATACGCGAATCTTCAAAGGGAGTATTTTGCAACAAATGTAAAAACAATCTTAAAATAACACAAAAAGAATTTATTAATACTATAAGCACTAAACATCCAAATTTAATATTTGACAAAACTATTTACACTAATCAAAGAGAAAATGTCGTAGTTACTTGTCCTGAACATGGTGATTTTGAAATCAAAGCAAAGAATTTACTACACAACAAATATATATGTAAACAATGTAAAGATGATGAACACATATCATTTGATTTAGTTACTAGATATACAAATAATGAAAAATTAGGTTCTGAAGATGGTGTTTTTTATAAAGTATTAGTTACACACAAACCATCAAATATTCAATTTATAAAGATAGGAGTATCATCTTATTCAACTTACCAAAGATACAATAAGTCTAGTTATAAAGATTTCGATTTTGATTTAATAGAAGAAATAATAGACACTAATCTAAATACAGCTTTAATAGAAAAAGAATATAAATTAATTAATAAACAGAATCGGTTTTTTTTACCAAAAGAAGTTGATTTTGTTGGTAGAACTGAATGTTATACTATAAATGAAACATACCAACTAAAGTCTTCGCAAATTAAATTCATTAGAGATTCACTACTATTAAAGCAAAATAATATTTGCCCTATATGTAAAAGTAACATAAAAATGCCTACATTAGACCACTATCATTCTAAGATACAACACGGGAGTGGGTTAATTAGAGGAGTTGTTTGTAATACTTGTAACAGAATGATAGGTGTTATTGAAAATAACATTTCAAGAAATGGATTAAATTATAGCGATGCCCCTGACATACTTAGAAATTTAGCAAATTACCTAAAAGATAATAGAGAACCTTATCTACACCCAAGTGAGGCACCTAGAAAACCTATATTAATGAAATCATGTTATAACAAATTACTAAAAGTTATAGATGGTAAACAGAAAGTTCCTGAGTATAAAGAAAAAAGAGGAAATTTAACAGCACCATTGAAAAAACTATTTGAAAAGTATGGAGTAGAACCTGAATTCAAAAAGACATAAAAAAGGGAACTAAAAATAGTTCCCTTTTTACTTTAAAAGTTTGGGTCTGTTATCCTGAGATCATAATCTGTAAAATATTCAAATAATACTCTATCGGTTACTATTCGTCTTGTAACATCATCAACATCATTTCGATTACTTAATCGTTTACTTCTTATTCCTTCTTCAATGTCAATAAAAATAACAAATGAGGAATCTCTAATTTCTTTTGATAACTCTTTAATTGCTGGAGGTGTCATAATGAAAATATCTGATTTATTAAACTCCTCTTTAGTTGTACCATAAAACCAACCTCTAAATTCTTTATATTCAAAGAAATTATTTGAATCTATTTTTTCTTGAAATTGTTCAAGAGAACAGAAATAATAATCTTCACCATATACTTCACCATTTCTTGGTGCTCTTGTTGTTATTGATACACTTGGTTTATATCCTTTTTCAATGAATCTATTTTTTAGTAAATCTTTACCAGAACCACCTTTTCCGACTATTATAATTCTTTTTTCCATTTATTTCCAATTTACAGACACATCTAAGTCTTTTAGTTTAAGTTCTATCATTAAAAGGGTTTTATTATCATCTACATAGTGACAATGTATTGATTCGAGTTTTACTCTATAAGGTACATCTACTATATCTTCTAATTTATTGTCTGATACGACTACTTTATAATCTGCTCTTAAATATACTTCTATTTCATCTAAGTTAAAATTATAAACATTGATTATTGACCGATAGCTATCATGCTTTTTGCTATAGCGAAAATTATTAAATTCCATTTGCTTTTATTAATTGTATTTATATATATTAAAGCATTATTCTTTAATAAATCTTTTTAACTCTTTCGTTTTTTAACTTATAAGTTTATAGTTTTATTAATAATCTAGTATCTATGCTAATTACACATAGTTATAATAGTATTAATATTACCCCTGGGAGAATTATACAATTATTATATGCATAGAATATAAGTTTTATTTTATTCAAAGTCACTTATTTTTTAAAAACACTCTATTTATATTCATTCTAAATAACAAAAATATTAAAATAAATTGAAATTACTTACTTTTCTATAAAATATTTAGGTATTTATTTGACTTTAATATATAGTTATTACAAGTGTAGCTACAAAGTAAGACAGTAAACAAAAAGTAAAAAAAGTAAAAAAAGTAAAAAAAAGTAAAATTATGTCAGTAGATATTTTCAATTTATCAGTAGATGATTTAGACAAAGGAACTAAAAAATCATTCGTAAATAATGAGTTCAAACCGAACCCTAAACAAACAAAGGATAACGTATATAGAGCGTTAATAAGACCAGTATATTGGTTAGAAAATCCAAAGAAGTCTTTTATTCCAAAAACAACCTTTTATTTTGGTAAGGATGATGGTAATGATACAGGAAACAATTTTTTCGATTCGCCATTTTCAATAGAAGAAGACTGTTTAGCAATGAATACGTTCTTTGATTTAAAAAGAGAAGGTAAAACTGACGCTAGAGCAGAACAATTGGCGAAAGAAATCAGACCAAAAAGTTCATTTTTCTACTTAGTATTAGTAGAATCTGATGCATCAACACCAGAAAATGAAGGTAAATTATTAGTTTATAAAGCACCAATTCAAGTACATAAAATTATCCAAGCAGCTATTAACGTATCTGATGAAGATAAGAAAATGGGTATCAAACCTTGTAATATCTTTGATCCATTCAAAGGAAAATCTTTAAGGTTATCTATTGATATGGTAGGTACAAACTGGAATTACAATGGTACTGTACAACTTGCTGATGCAGGTCCAGTACAATTTGAAGGGTCGGAATTGACAATCGAAAAGAAAGATGCATTCATTGAATTGTTAAAAACAGGTAATGAATTACTTGAAACATATAAGTACAAGAAAATGGATGATAATAGAACAAAGTTACTATTATCCATAATTTCTGAGAAAACAGGGAAACAATTTGGTAACATTAAACCTATTAAGGTTAATGCTGACATCAACATCGAAGGATTAGATGCAAAACCAGAAGTAAAAGATGAAGCCTCTTTTGACATGGAAGATGCTCAAGCAGCAAATGACGCTAAAGAACCAACTGCAATGGAAGCAGCAAGGGGGAAAGAATCAAAAGCAGCAAGGGGGAAAGAATCAAAAGTACCAACAAAAAAAGTTGATGCAGTAGATGATGGAGTTTTTGATGATATTCTTGAAGGATTAGATGTATAATATGTTATGAATTAAATTAAAGGGGATGGTTTTTACTTATCCCCTTTTTTTATAAACTTTGATATGAGTGATTTAAGAAAAGACATTATAGAAATTGTTGATGATATATTAATAAGTTCTCATGGTGATGGTGAAAAAAGAAGATTAGTTAAAGATAAAGAAGGTCAACTTGAAATGGCTTGTCCTGTTTGTGGAGATTCAAAATCTAACCCAACAAAGAAAAGAGGTATATTATATCTTGATTCATTCAAATATTATTGTTGGAATGGAGAATGTAGTGCAAAGTATTGGTCAATATTTCAATTTTTTAAACAATTCGGAAGAAAATTAAAAAATTTAGACCAAATATCTGAGATCAGTAAAGTAATAGAAAAATCAAAAAGACTTAGAAAACCAACAAAACTAATTGAATCTAGTGAATATTTTGAATTTTTGTATAATAATTCTGTTACAATATTAGATTTAGAAAAACATTATGGTCTGTTCACATCTTTCAGCTGTAAATGGGGTGAAGAATTTTTAAATAGTAGATTGTTACATAGATTTGAAGATAGAATACGTTTCAGAAAAAACAAGTTTGGTAATAGGGAAGTTTGGGTTTTAAACAAAATAAATGAAAATGAAAAAGTAGTTGGATTACAAATAAAGAACTTAGATTTCGGGACTAAATATAGCACAAAAACATTTCCTGTTATTCTTGAAGAAATGAAAAGAGATTTAGAATATCCTGAAGATGCGATGTTTAAAGAAAAATTGACATCACTTTCTATTATTTTTAATTTATTCAATGTTGATATTGAAAAAGATATTACAGTATTTGAAGGACCATTTGATTCATTCTTTGTACCAAATTCAGTTGCAACAGCAGGTGCAAGTAAATTGAAAAACTTTTTTGATGGATTGGACAACATTAGATATTGGTATGATAATGATCCAACAGGAAAAAGTAGTGCAATTGATAAGATAAAAACTAAAAATAGATGTTTTCTTTGGAAAAGATTTTTCAAGAATTCATCATTTAAGAATAAGAGGATTAAAGATTTAAACGAATTAGTTGTGTATGTTTACAAGAATAGAGAATACAAACACACATTGAGTTATATTAAAGATTCTTTTAGTAAAAATAAATACGATATATATCATGTTTGAAAACCCCAGAAAAAACCCTAATATTAAACAAGGTGATAGATTATTAATTGATTTTGACCAAATCAAAGCACCTAAAACTAATAAAAATGATATTAATATAGAAAGAGAAAAACTAAAAGAGGATATTAAAAAACCTACGATTAGAATTAACCCACCTAAAAAAGGTAAAAGTTTATTTTAAATGAATGAAGAAAACGAAGAACTAAAACAAACTGAATTATCAACGTCTGATAAATTAGATGTTGCGTTTGAAAAAGAACGCAAAGAAATATCTGCATATATTAAAGAAAATATTACAGATAAAATGCATAGTATTGATGAAATAGCAAATCTTCAAGTTCATTTGTTATCTCAACGACAACGATTGGTTGATAAGACTAATAGTTTAAGAGCCTCTATTAGAAAGAAAAACAAAAGTATGGCAAGGATTAGGAAACAAAAATTTCGTTTCTATAAACTCGACTATGACGTTAAATTAAATGATTATGAAATAACAAGACATATTGATGCAGATGTAGAGGATGTAGTAAATATGGTTAAAATATTAGAAAATCAAATATTATACTACAAAGATACAACCGACACGTTAGACAAATGTACTTATATGATTAAGTACTTAATAGACGTTAAAAAGTTTATGTCAGGTAGTTTTTAACACTATTAAATACCTTATAAACACTATAAACACTATAAATACAAGTACTCATGAAATTCGAGACAACTCACTCGGGTAAAATATTAACTTTAGTTGACGCTTCTGTTTTAGAAAGAAAGCAATTAAGTTTATCTTTAACCAAAAAATTAGAATATTACAATTTCTTACCTCCAGCAGTTAAGAAAAGATGGAATGGAATTGTATCTTATTTCCACAAGGATAGATTTGTCCCTGTTGGTTTGTGGCAAGAATTAAAGTACATTGCAGAAACTTTCAAATTCCCATTAGAAATAACAGGACTTGGAGAAGCAATATTCTACAAAGATGTAACAAGAGATGAATTTCAAGATTGGGTAGATGATAAGTTTTTCGGTGCCGTTAATTCTAAAGGTGATGATTTTATTCCAAGAAAATATCAAGTTGATACTGCATACGCAATCTTAACTAATAAAATATCAGTTAGTGAATTAACAACAGCTGCAGGGAAATCTTTGATTATCTTTATTTGTATTGTTTATTTTCAAGAAACTGGTTTAGGAAAGAAATTCTTAATGATTGTACCATCTATTGATTTAGTAATACAAGCTTATGAAGATTTTAATGAATATAATAGTTTTTTATTAGAAGATAATAGATTTCCATTGAATATCAAACAAATTCATGGGGGAGAAAAGAAAGACTTTATTGCATCACAAAATATACATGTTAGTACGTTTCAATCACTTGCTAAATTTCAAAATCAATACTTCACTGTATTTGATACTGTTATTGTTGATGAGTGTTTACACCCAGACAGTTTAATCAAGATGGGAGATAATACAACAAAGAAAATATCAGATGTAGTAATAGGAGATGAAGTTTGGACTACTAATGATATTACAGGAGATTTGGAAATTAATAAAGTAGATTATATTTATAAAAATCTTTCAAGTCACGAACACTTATATGAATTGGAATTAGAGGATGGTTCGATATTAGAACTAACAGGAAATCACAAAGTAAAACTTTCTGATAAATCTTATAAGAGAGTTGATGAATTGACAGGAAGTGAAGATATAATAACTTATTAAATAACCTATAAAAAGTTTACAAGAAATTATAAATGAACAAACAGAAGCTATTCATCAAGATACTGGGATAGAAGAAGGACAACGCAAAGATGTTGATGAAAAAGTAGAAAAGAAGAATCAACAGAATATAGATAAGTTCAAAGGTTTAGAAGTTTACTTAAAAGAAAATGACTACAAATTCCATTTAATAGATGAAGACTATTTTAGTGTTCAAGATTATTCTTCTTTGGAAAACCAACCAAATAAAAAATTACTTAAAACCAGACTAAAAGCATTTATATGAAAATAAAGAAAATAACAAAAAAGAAATATAAAGGTGATGTTTATAATCTTAGAATAGATAGTGAAGATGGAAACAATCATAATTACTTTGCTAACGATATTAATGTATCGAATTGTCATAGAACTAAGTCAAACACTATTAGAGAATGTATTAGTAAGTGTGTAAATGTAGAAAGACGTTTCGGATTAACAGGAACAACTCCAAAACAAGGTACTTTAGATAGTTTAACACTACAAGCATATCTTGGTCCCAAGGTAATAGAAGTTAAAGCAAAAGAATTACAAGACAAAGGAGATATTGCAGAAGTTGATATAGCAATTGTTGAATTGATTTACCCTGAAGAAATTCAAAAACGATTTGATGATATTAAAAAGAGTATGACAGGTGAAGACAAAGGAAAACTTCTTAAAATAGAACAAGATTTTATTATTAAGTACATTCCTAGAGTTGAATTAATTTCAAAAGTCATTTCTAAAGTTCAAAAAAACCAATTAGTGTTGTTTCACAGACAAGCTTATGGTAAACAACTTAAAAAGTACTTAGAAGAAAATACAGATAAAGAAATATATTTTATTTATGGTGAAACTAAGAAAGATGATAGAGCTGAGATTAAAAGATTGATGGAACATGATGTTATTGAAAAGGAAATAGATGCTTTTCGATTTGATTCAGAAGGTAATAGTTATGAAATATCACACAATGAGTATATTAGATTAGTAAATGGTAAATCTATAAAGGTGTCAAATTTAAGTGAAAATGATGATATTGATTTGAAAAGTATATCTAAATTTAAAGTTTGAATCACAACTGGAGTAAATATATAAAATATATAAAATAGATATATTATGAAAAATGATTTACTTAAATGTTTCCAAGAAAAACATGGAACTCCAGATAATGTAAATAAATTAAATGAATATGTTGATTTCCTCCTGACATATAAGTTAAATGAAACTGAATATACTGAAAATCATCATATATTAGATAGGGCATCATTCCCAGAATTTGAAAAAGAAGAATGGAATATTATAACATTAGACTATAAAGACCATATTAAAGTACATGAAATGTTGTTTGAAGATTATAATATTAGAAGATACCAAAGAACTCTTACTTTCAAAGGAGTGAAAAAAGATTATAAGTTACTTTCTAATGCAGCAAAGAAAGGATGGACTAAATTTAAAAACAACAAAGTAAAATATGATTTATTTTGTTTACGTAGAAGTGTAATAATGAAAACACTTTCGTCAGATGAACAATCAAGAAGGGGTAAATTATTTTGGGATAATTTATCAAGTGATGAATTAGAAAAATGGAAAATGAAATGTAATAAAGGTAGAACCAACGAATCAAAAATAAAACAAAAAGAATCAATTAATATTTATTATTCTAATCCTGATAATAGGGAAAAGAAATCTAAAGAAACAAAAGACTATTGGGATTCATTAAGTGAATCTAAAAGAAATGATTTTAGAAAAAACATGAAATCTATAAATTCTAATGAAGATAAAAGAAAAGATGCAAGTGTAAAAATAAAAAATAAATGGCAAGACCCTGTTTTTCAAGAAAAAATGTCAAATAGAAAAACTAAACCAAAAAACAAATATGAATTGATATTTGAAGATGGTAATAAAGAAATAATAATTGGGTTTTCTGAAATGATAGAAAAATATAACTTAAATGCTACACTAATTAGAAAATTCTTAAATACGAAAACCAAAGTAGAATCTAAAAGTAAACGAGAACAAGCATTAAATACAATAGGATTAATAATAAACCAAATATAATATGGCACAAATAACAAATTTAAAACACATAAAAAAGAAAGTAGAGGCTGCAAGAGTTCTTGTAGCCTCTTATTAGGTGCGGTACGTTATCGACAGGAATTAACATAAAAAATATCCATAATATTCACTTTACTGAATCGTTTAAATCAGATGTTATTGTAAGACAGTCTATTGGTAGAGGTTTAAGACAACATAAAGATAAAGATAAATTAAGAGTTTATGATTTTGTAGATTGTCTTAATACTGGAAAAGATAACATGTTAATGAATCATTCAAGAGTTAGACGAACAATCTACAAAGAACAACAATTTGATTATATTATCAAGAAAGTACATTTAATTTAATAATGGTCTCATAGAGTTAAATACTTTATGAGACCTTTTATTTTTTATAAAGTTTTTAATTACATTAAATAATTAAAAGAAATATAGTAAATGAAGAGTTTAAATGAATTTTTAAAGGAAGAGGTATCTGATAAGTTAGAAGAAAGAACTGTTCAAGTTAAAAGAAAATATGGTATTCATGATTCTATCAAAGTTGGAGCAATTGCACCAGTTAGATTAAAAATATTAGGATTTATTGCAGAAAAAGGTCATTGTACTAAAGATGAATTAAAAGAATTTATAAATTCTAAAAATGAAGATTCAGGGACAAGAACTAATATGTCTTGGTTAAGAAAAAATGCAAAATATATTACAGAATTTGAAAAAGATGGTTGTAGTTGTTGTAAACTTTCTAAACTTGGTAAAAGAGTTATAAACAAAACAAATATCAACGATTAATAGTTTAATTCGCAATTAAATCTAATTAGGATTAAATATAGTAACTAAAAAATATAAACATAAAAAATGAAAAATTTAACAGGATTTATAAACGAGGCTCAAAAGTCTAAAAAACAAAAAGAATATCAAGATTTCTTTGATAAGAAATTAGAAAAATATAATGTAAAATCACCTGCAGAACTTGATGATGCTGAAAAGAAAAAATTCTTTAATGAAATAGATAAAGAATGGACAGGTGAAGCTACAAACGAAAAGAAAGTAGAAGAAGATTTCGATTCTGAAGATGATGAAGATTCTGAAGACTTGAAAGATAAGAAAGATAAAGACGATAAGAAAGACAAAAAAGAAGAAGATGAGGATGATGAAGAAGATGAGGATGATGAAGAAGATGAAGATGATGAAGAGGATGATGAAGAAGATGAAGATGAAGAAGAAGATGAGGAAAAAGTTGATGAAAGTTTAATAACAGAAAAAGAATCTAAATTTGCTAAAAAATTCAAAGGGTTAGTAGATAGTAAAGATATTGCAGGAATTAGAAACGGTGTAAAAAACGTTTTCGCTGATTTAGCAGAAGAAGGAGCAGCTAATGAAGATATTAGAGAATTTATTCAAATGTATGTTGATATTTCATTGGATCAAATCGAAGCATCTGTTGGATAAGTATAATAAAACACAACAAAACACATTAAAAAAGGAATCTCAAAAGGATTCCTTTTTTTATTGATTAAATATTAAAACTTAGAATTACTATACATGGCAAATTGTAACATTATAACTTTAAAAGGAACATCTTCGATTTCAAATGATAGAATCATTATAAATGAAAATTTTAAAAACCTTATTGGGTGTTTAAAAGAACTACAATCTTTAGTAGATTCTGGAAATATAGATATTAATAGTAATTCTGTTAGTAATGATTCGAATGTTCCTGGTAATACTGTTACCAATGCACTAAATAATTTATTATCTTCAATGTCAACAAGTAATTCAGTTACTTTAGTTGATTTACTTGATGATTTACCATATATTGGTAGTAGTGGTGATTTATGTTTTGTTAGAGATATAACTGCAAAAACAACACCTATAAGTGCATTATATATTTATGATACAGAATGGAAACAATTAATTAGGGAAGATTCAAATACGTACATAACAGATTTGAATGATGCTATCGAATCACCGGGTCTAAATATAATAGGAGCAACCGTCGCAGATATAAAAGGTAAAACATTCTCAGATTTCATTGATATTTACGTGTTTCCAACTGTAGCAGCATCAATATCAGCAAACGAATCTGCTAATATAGTTTATGCTGGTGCATCTTCAACTGTTGAAGTAGGTACCACACTAGATGTTACATTAACTGCAACATTTAATAGAGGTTCTATACAAAATGGTGATGGTAGTTCAGGTCCATTATTAGTAGGTTTACCAAATCAATATGAATTTTCTGGACCTGGTATTTCGGTTCCTGTTGTAATTACATCAACAAATTTATCTGAAATATTAACAACTGCAAATACTGGAATGTCAACAGTATTAGCGATTTTCGGTTCACAAAATTGGGGAATTGATATTGATTATGATGCTGGAAGTGGTACTTATTTAGATTCTAAAGGAAATGTTGCTAATAATCTTGATGGTAGTAGAGTATCTGGAAATGATACAGATGATACACCAAATATTACAGGTAGATATTATGTATTTTATGATACTGGTTCAATAGTATCAAATTCAGCACAAGTTAGAAATTCATCAGGAAAAGTATTTTTATCTGCATCTAATACTGGTTCATTTACTATAAATATACCATTAAATACAGCAGAAGTATATTTTTCAGTTCCTACTGGAAAATCAGTACAAGTAAATTACGTACAAAGTTCAAATGCAGACGTAACAGGGTCATTTGCTAGTTCAACATTTAATGTTGATGATGCTAGTGGTTCTGCAGTATCTTATGATACTTGGCGTTCTACTATTGGTGGTGGAGGTTATCCTGCAAATGCAACATATAACGTAGTAATAAGTTAAAAATAAAACAATAAATGAGTTTTTTCAATTTACCCTTTCCTATCAGAATTGCGGGTGCTGACCCAGTTGATGGAGAAAGATACTTAGCAGCAGATTTAACAGAAAGAAATGATTTAATAGGTTCAGGAAGAGAATATGATGGTTTACAAGTATTTGTAGAATCTGAAAAACTATTATATATTTTAGAAGATAAAACGATTCCAACTTGGACAGTTATCGGTTCAGGTGGTTCTATTGACTTACCTTTAAAGTATTATTGGATAGTTGACCCAATAAATGGTGATGATTCAACGGGAGAAAAAGGTAATATATTAAAACCACATGCTACAATAGCAGGGGCGGAATTAGGAGCAACTTCTGGTGATACTATAAAAATAGTTTCTGATATTGTTGAAGCAAATTGTGGTAAAGATGGATTAACTTATATATTTGACGAAAATGTTCAAATGTATTGGCCAAGCACTAATGCTAACATTACAGGACAAAACTGGAATGCTCTTTTTACAGATTATGGTGCTACTGGAACAGAAGTTATGTCATATACTATAATAGGTGGTAAGTTTCTTGCAGGTAGTTATTGGTATGGTAATTGGCGAAGAAGTGTAGTACGATTAAATGCTGCATCTAGTGTGAAAATGATTGCAGCAGAAACTATTGGGATGGAACAAAATGATGGGTGGATATTTCACATGGTTGGTGACAATTCAAGAATTGATGTTACTTGTAGTGGAGATATAACAAATTCTTATGAAGTATTAAGAATTAATGGAAATAATGTTACTGCTAATATACATACACAATCTAGTATAGTGCCTATTGAAAATTCTGGAATTGTTATTGTTAGAACTAGTGCTGTATCTAATTATCATGTAGTGATTACCGCAGAAATAAATATGTCAACAAGAGGTCATGATATTGGTGTAGAACGTAGACCATTTCATTTGCGTGGTTCTACTAATAGTACAAAAAAGAGTACAGTTGTTATAAACACTCCAGTATTTGATTATTATGATAATTATCCTAATACTGCAGGTGACGAATACGGTTTAGTTACTTTAGTTGAAACTGGCGTTAATATATATGTAGCATTTAATGCAGATATAGTTAAAATTCATCATGACGTTTCAATACCTGGAGGTTATTATCAAGGTGGTAGAGCAGGTTTATATAGTTCTTCAGGTGGTCAAAACTTTACATTCGCACATATAGATTTTAATATTAGACTATTACTTTTAGGGATTAATCACAATCTAGATTATTGTAGAAATACAACAGCTGCTGCAAAACCTAAAACTCTCATTAATCTTATAGATTGTACTATTGTTTCATATACTGATAACGCAGATACATATAATGATTGGAGAACTAATTCAAACAGAGATAACACTGTATTAATTCCTACTATGTACACAAATTACGTTTTTAAAGGTGACACTGTTGTTGTTATGAATCCAGTAGGTGCAACTGCAGGTAAAAAAGTAATAGGAAGTTACGATAATGTTAATGATGGTGCATTTATAATGGGTGAATTTGTATCTAATGCTGATATTAAAAATACAACTTTCGAGGATTTATATACTGGAACAGATTATGCAACTGGTATACCTAAAATGAAACTATTAAATAACAATATATTAACAGACTACACAAATTATGAAAATATAATATAATAGATATGAAAACTTATAACACAAAGAAAATAAACTTATTTTTCACTTTTGATAGTGAAGGAAATGTAATAGAAGGTAGTAAATTTGTTGGTGTTACTTATCTTGATGAAGATGGACAAAGATTTGAACCAGAAGGTAAACGTTCTAGTTTAGCAGTTCAATATGAACAAATGACAATAGAACAAAAAGAAGCATTTGATACATTAATAGAATCTTATGTGAATCTTAAAGACCAATAAAAATATATAGCATTATGCAAAATATTAATCAATTAAAAACATTATTTAAGGTAAAAGATTTATATTCTTTTACTTTATATCCTAATTTAAAAGAAGAGGTTATAATAAATGCTTTATTAAAAGATATTAAAGATTATGATTTACCAAAGGAAGTTTTTAATTTATTATTAGAAGCTTGGAATAGTAGATTTTGGGTAACTCATGGGTATGATGGAGCAACTATAATAAAAAATAAGAAGCATCCAGCAATTGCAAATTTCTTGCATGATTATATGTGGAGATTTGGAATGGGTGGATATAAAAGTGATTTTATATATAAAAAATTATTACCAATAACAGGATATAAAAATACAACAGCTTTAAAAAGATTTTACATAATAAGATTAGCTTGGTTATTTCATTATAAATGGAAACATATATTTAAAGATAATAAATTACCTATTAGTATTAATGTTAATAATTTGTACATAAAATTAAAAGAACACATTTAGTGTTCTTTTTTTATGATTAAATATTAAAACTTAGAATTACTTTTATGAACAAATTATATGAAGGTGGAAATGCCGTTAGTAACGTTATGCCAATTAGAGCAGAAGATACAATACCTACTCTTAAAGATATAGACACTAAAATTTTATCAAGATTTTTAAAATTAAAGAAAAATGAATGGGCTGCGTTAGGTTCAACAGGTAAAAAGTTACCCGGACAATCAAGTGGCGATATTGATTTAGCAATTGATATTAATAAAATTGCAAAATCTTATAAAATACAAACTAATGAAGTTGGTCAAAAAATACTTGATTTATTAGATTCTGCATATCCTAAGATGGAAAAAAACTATATGAAAGGATTAGAAATTATTTCATTAGCTTATCCAATTAAAGGTTCTGGTGGAAATGTTCAAGTAGATTTGATGTTACAAGACAATATTGATTTTGCAAAATGGATGTTTCATAGTCCTGATTTTACTAAACACGAGTCTGAATGGAAAGGTTTATATAGAACGGAATTACTAAAAGCAATTGGTAATGCTATTTCTATTCCAGAAATGACAGAATATTTTGAAGATGAATTTGAAGGAAAATATAAAGGAACTATAAAGAAATTAGCAAGAAATATGTTAGATCCAAACAAAGGTTATAAGAAACAATTGAAATCATTTGTTGGTAAAAAAGGAACACCTGTAAAAACTGGGAAAAGTGAATATGAAGAACTTATAAGTAAAGACCCAGAATTCATTACAAAAGCATTATTAGGTCAATCTGCAACTATCAAAGATACTAATTCATTCGAAACTGTATGGAAAGTAATGCAAAACAAAGATTTCCCATGGAAAGACCAACTGAATAAAATTGTAGTTAAATTTGCAGAGGTTCTTAGAGGTAAAGGTTTACCTATGCCAAAAGAACTTGGTATTTCAGAGAATTCTCGAATGAAAAAGTTTTCAGATATTAGACAATAAATTTGTTTAACTTAAATAAAAATCGTATATTTACATAATATACAAAACTAAATTAATAAAAAATGGCAGGACTACAACACTTATTCGATATTTATAGTAAACAAGGAAACGAGTTTATACAAGATATGTTTAGTAAACAATTAATTGTATCGGAAAAACCAGATGGTTGTCTAAAATATGATACTATTTTAGAAACCGAAGATGGATTAAAGACAATACAAGAAATATGCGAAACTCAATACAAAGGTAAAGTTAAATCATATTGTATAGAAACTAATAGTATAGTTTGGGATTGTATAATAAATCATCTAATAAAGGAAGACCTTTCAAAAGTATGGTTTGAATTAGAATCTACCAATGGACAAATAATAACAGTAACTGGCAACCATAAAATATACTGTTCAGATTTAAAAATGTGGAAAAGAGTTGATGAATTAGATGGTACCGAATTGTTATTGTTTAAATAAAGAAAGGGTATCATAGGAATTGTAGTTCCTCGCCCTTTCTTTAAAATAATTATTAACTAATGTATTTAACACACTAAAAGAATGTCCAATTTGCAAAAAGAAAATGAAATTTTTTGTAGGTAGACCGTGATGTAAATGCCGCTTGTAACATAAAATCTTTTACTTTAAAAAATATCTTGAGTACGGAACATACTCTTAAAAATCAAGGTAAGTTGCCAATATTAGTTGGAGCGTTAACCCTTGAAGCCCATCCCATCACCTCTGGCGTGGGTGGGTAGTTCACTAGTTCTTTGGGAAACATATATAAATAATGCGAGTGATTCGGAATTATTAAATACAATAACTAAAATAATATCAAATGGAAATAACGAAAATAAAATCTATAAAGAAATTAGACAATAAATTTACTTGTTATGACATAACAACGGAAAAAACCCATAATTTCTTTGCTAATGAAATATTAGTTCACAATTCGTCATTTTCAGCACAACAAAGAGAAGATGGTGGTATGGATTTCTTTAAAAGAGATGATAGACAACCAATATCTAAATTAGACAGAACAATAATGTCTTTATATGAACCACCAATTGAATTCATCGAAAAACAAATAGGTGATAAAAAGATTCCATCAAATTTAAGATTTGGATTTGAATATTTTCAAAATACTAAACCAGTTGCAATATCTTATGATGTATTACCTAAGAATGGACTTGTGTTAACACACATGAAAGAAATGAATGATAAAGGTAAAGTAACAAAATTTATTGATGATCCAAAAACTTTGAATAAATGGGCGAAATACTTTAATGTAGAGAACCCTTTTATCATTTTTGATGGTAAGTTAAGTCAATTACAAAAAGAACAATTAGAAGAGTTCCTTAACACACCATTCGAAGACTTAGTTGCTAAGTTTAAAACTTCATCGTTTACTAAATACATTGTTTCTATTTTAAATCCAAAATTAAAAAAAACAGCACTAAATAATACTCTTGATAAACCAATTGAAGGATTAGTGTTCAAATTTAATGATGGTGAGTATCTGGCAAAAGTAGTTGACCCAATGTTTACTCAAATGGCAAGAGATAAGGCAAATGCAAGACACGCTGAAAAAAAGAATAATAAACAAAGTTCTGATGAATTTGGATTAGTTCTTTATACTTTTATTAATTGGATAGAAGAAAATCAAATATTTAAAGATTTCATTGCAGATGGTGATAATGAAGATGAAAAATATGTTGATTTAATGACAAGAATTGCAAAGCGTTTTATTGACGAAAATGCTATATTCTTAAAAGGATTGAATATCAAAAAACCAGATTTTGCTAAAGCACCAGAATTTGCATTGAATACTAAAATGATTAAAAATAAAGAAGTTGTAGATTTCATAAATAAAAATAGAAACCAAGAAGAAATATTCAAAATTTTGTTATCTGGGTTTAGGAAACTTAGAAAACGAAAAACTAATATGATTGATGAAAATTTGATGAAACAAATCAATTCAGTTGTAAATCAAATAAGAACAATTACAAAAAAAGTAAACGAAGAATTTCTTTCATTTTCAGATTGGAAGAAAACATTGTAATTAAATACTAAAAATAACATAATATTATGGCTAAGAAAAAAGAAGTGATTAACAAAGAAGTAACAAAAGTTGTTGATGAAGTGACAATTGAAGAAACTTCGGTAACTGAAGAAAAAGTTGAAGAAAAAGTTGAAGAAAAAGTTGAAGAAAAAGTTGAGGAAAAAGTTGAAGAAAAAGTTGAAGAAAAAGTTGAAGAAAAAGTTGAAGAAATAGATGTAGATATTACTATCGAAAACCCGGTTAAAGAAATAATTGTAAATGCTGTTATTGAAAATCCAAATTCTAAAAAAGTTGAAGGTAAAGGTAAAATTGTTAAATTATCACATAGAGTTGCAGTTTACGAAGATGGTACAGAACTAAAAATCACAAGTAAAAAACAACACGCTGAATTAAGAAAGCAAAGATAAATAACTACTACCATGTATGTAAAAGCCCTGTATGTAGTTTAATAAAAGGTCTAGTTAATTCTAGACCTTTTTTGTTTGTATTAAATAAGAAAACAAATATTATCAAATGGCAAACGAAGATGTTATCAAAAAAGATATGATTAGTGAACTAAAGGATATGGAATCTGAAAACGACCAACGTCATTTAGAACCTGTAAACGTAGTAGTTGGAAGATTTCAACCCTATACGATTGGTCATTTAAGTATGGCAAAAGAATTAGAAAAAATCAATGGTTTACCATCGGTTTATATTTATATAAGAAGTAAAAGTGGTAAAAATGCAAAATTTACAGATAAGTTGACTATCAACTACATGGAAGATGTTGTTCAAGGTCAACCATTAGTAAGAGATGCCTGGGCAATGGAATCTGCATTTATTCCTGTTATTATACTTGAATCGCAAAGAAGAGGATATAATCCAGTACTTATTGGTGCAGGGGAAGATAGAGCAAAGTCATATAAAGGTATGGCAAAGAGAATGAAAGATGTTGTAACACACCCAGATTTCGAAATAAAAGAACTTAAAGGAAGAATAACATCAGCAACAGAAGTTAGACAAGCTATTTTAGATGATGACAAGAAAAAATTTAATAAACTTGTTCCCAAACAAGTACAACCATATTATACACAACTTAAAGCAGAATTAGAAGCAAGTTTAGTTGAATCTATTAATGTTTCTGATATTGTAAACAACTTTGATGTTGATATTGATGAGATGGAATCTATACTTTATAAATATGATGAAGATTTCTTTTCTGATGTATTGATTATTGAAAGTATTTTAGAATATGAACTAACACAAAAAACAATTAAAACTATGAATGAAGATACTATGTCCCCAGCAGTAAAAAAAGAAATGATTTCAGTAATTACTACCTATACAGGAGCAAGAAATTCTTTTATTGAAAAAAAGATAGAAAATAATCCTAATTGGGATTGGAATAAAATTACATCTGCATTAACTTCTAAAGATAAAAAAGAAAAAAAGAAAGTAGTTGATGTTATTATGGGATGGGGTTCAGAAATAGATAAAAAATATATTAATGAATCTATTAATGAGGCTGCAATGTCTAAAGATACTAAGAAATTCCTTAAAGGGATGAAAAAGATTAAAATAAATGAATTAGGTGGATGGATGCCTGGTCATAAATATATTTATTTTGATAGTAATGATTCTAAATATTACTTTGTTGACTTTGAAGGAGATCACATGGAATTAAAAAACGAAGGCACACTAAAAGAATTAGAAAAATTCTTGAAAAAGAATGAATCTAATCATATTGAATTAGTACATGTTTACGATGAAGATGGTTCATTATTCGGAACAGGTGAATTAATTAAAACTAAAGGAGATAAATCATTAGTTAGTTTTGATGCAAATACAGAAAAATGGGTTAAATCTAAATTAGTTAAACTTGTCGAATCTAAAGTGAATGAGAAACTTAAACTAAACAGTAACTATCCTGTATATCATCACACATTTGGTTCAGCATTAGATGCTATTTCAGCATACGCAGAATCAGGTGGATATAATATCGACCAACAAGAATTCTTCACTGCATTTGGAGATGCCTTCTTTAAACCAAAGAAAGGTAAAACTTTAAGTAAATCAGTTGAATTGCAAGATAAAAACGGAAACGTAGTTGGTGTATTACATTCTTCAATATACAATAGAGGTGTTGATGGTAAAACATACGAATTGACTATGTATTCTGACCAAACTAAAAAAGGATTGAGAGAATCAGTAAACGAAAGTAAAGGTAACTTTAAGGATGCTTTAAAAGTTATGAACTTTAAAGATGCTTCTAAAGAAGATGTACATAGTATGATTACAGATTTCTTTGGTGAAGATGGTGTTCCTGTATTAGAACACATGACATCTAAACATGGTGAATCAATAAACAAAGCACACACAAGATTCTTCGAAAGAGTTATTGCATTCAAAAAAGGTGAATTAACTTTAGAATCTTTAGATAGTATAAAAGAAAGAGAATCAATTCCTTACTTATCTAAAATTACAGAATCTAAATTGGAATCATTTAAAGATGCACTTACAGAAATGGTAGGTTCTAATGAATATGAAGCTAAACTTGATGCCGCAATTTGTATGTTAGTTAAATCTAACAGACCTGTTGTCTGGGAAGATTTCAAATCTCAAATGTTAAGTTGTGATTTCTTTAAGAAAGATTTTAAACCATTCTTAATGATGCAAGGTTTAAATGATTATCAGATTGATAAATTCATTGAAAATATACTTAGAGTAAAGTATCAACATTATACAAATTATTTCACTGGATCAATTCCATTGCAATATGTAAAGGAATCTGAACAAATTCTAGAAGCAACCGTCGAAGATGGACTAGCAGGAATTATTGCAAGATATACAGGAGCAAGAGCTACACACATTCTAAAAGTAATGGCAGAACAACCAGAAATTGATTGGACTAAAGTTGCAAAGGATATTTCAACTACTGATAAACATGGATTACGAAGATCATTCATGTTCCCATCAAAAAAGGAAACAGAAAACTTTAATAAAGTATATTTAAAGTAAACAAAAAGGGAATCGTAATTGATTCCCTTTTTTAATATGAATAAATGTGATTAATATCATTTAATACCACGATTTACCCTGTGCTTTTAGTTTTTCTTTTAATTCCTTTGTTGGTCGTCCCCAATTATCATCATTAACCATTTCCCTGACAATATCTCTAAAAGTATCTCCAGCTCCATAAGTTACTTTATGATGTTCTTCTTTAGACATTCCAGATTCTTTTGTTGTAGTTCCTTCTGTTTCGTTATGATGTTCTACAAATGATGTTCCTACAAATATATGTGGAATTTGATGATGTTGCAATGCAACACTATACCAATTGTCACAAAACCAAAACTTTACACGTTCTTCGAGTTTACCTATTTTATCAAATACGTTTCTTGATTGAAATAAACACCAACCTGCAATATGTTGTCTCACACCATATCCAACTTCAATATTGTTTAATTTCCTTTTATGCCACATTTCTCGTGGATTACAAGGAGATGCTGAAACAAATTCCCATTGTGCCGGATTTCCTTTTCTTTGTGCATTTATTAAACCTATTATTTCAGACGCCCAACCTGGTTTAAATACTAAATCGTTGTTACATAAACAAGTCCATTCTGCAGACCCATGTTCTAATCCTACATTTAAGTATGTGTGATACCCAAATTCTTTATCTGTATAAACAGTTTTAATAGAATGTCCTTTACCCTCAATATCATCATACGATGTGTCTTTGTTGGATTCTACTACTATTATATTAAATTTTATATTGCTGGATTCTTCACTATCTATAAGTGTTTCTATTGTTGTAAGTGATTCTTTGTGTAATTTTTTACTTTTCGCCCAGGATATGATAACCATATCAACCTCAGTGTGTTTCAAATTAATTTGTGACATTGATGTGTTTGTTTAAAATAAATGATTCTTATTTGTTATTTAATAAGTATAAAAACACACTATTCTATGGAAATACACATAAACAATATATTAGACTTGAGTTTAGTTAATGAAGATGTTACTCATTTTGTTAATTTATTTGGGTTACTTAAAGATACAATTAATTCATCTGAAAAATCAGTAGGGTTTAAAAAGAAAGGAAAAATAACAGTCGAATTGACAGAAGAATCTATTGAATTTATAATGAAAATGTGCGAATCTGCAGGTATAATAACAGAAGATGAAATAGAAAATCAAAACCAAGAACAAGAATAAATATGATATTAGATATTGAACAAACAAAATACACCAATTCGGTAAAAATTTCTTATATTGATGCAAACAGGAATAGACAAATTCTTGACATTCCTAAAAGAGATTTTTGGAAATGGAAGTATAATGAAGGTGCAAATGCAGATTCTACTTTTAAATCTTGGGATAACAAAGGAGTTGTTAGGTGTTCATATAAAGATTCTGATAATATAGACAAGAAAAGTATATGGGAATGGATCAATGCACAACCAGAATACAAAGACTTGTTATATCAATTCAATATACCAAAGATTCTTTTTTGTGATATTGAAACAGATATTCATGATGGATTTCCAGATGTAACTTTAGCAAAAGAAAAAATTACTTGTATTACCGTTTGTTATAAAGATGATAAAGGTGTTGTACAAGTAATAATTTTAGGTGAAAAGGAAAACTTTGATTACGACAAACAAAAGAAAATGAATGATTTCATTGCTGATTATTTTTCAAAAATATCAGATTTGAAATTTGTATTGAAATATGTATTTATTCCAGATGAAAAGAAATTATTAGAATCATTTGTTAAGATTTGTTCTAAGTTTCACGTTTTAACTGGTTGGAACTTTATTAATACCTTCCGTTCAAAGTGGTTTAATGACAGTGGATTTGATTGGCCTTTCTTATCAAAGAGAATGGAAAACTTAGGAGTTGATTACAGATCAATTTCACCAACAAGAAACATTGCAAAGAAAAAAGATGTTGGTAATGTACCAAGTCACTTTGCAGTTGTTGATTATATGTATTACTTTGATGCATTTGATAGAAGTATTAAAGTAAAAGAATCTAAATCATTAGACTTTGTTTCTGGGGAAGTTCTTAAAGTTAAGAAATTAAAATATGGAAACTATCCAGTAATGGATGGTGATGTTCTTAAAGAAATGTATGATAAAGATTATTATACTTATTGTTTATATTGTGCCGTAGATACTATTTTAGTTCTATTAATACACGAAAAAAGACAACCATTCTCAGCAATCTTAGCACAAGGTAATGATTCCGGTAATCATATCGACAAAGCAGATTCTGCTGTAAATGTTACAGAAGGATTTATGTCTAAGGCTTACTATAAGGACAACAAAGTAATGCCAATGATTGATATGACTAAAAGGAAAAAAGAATGGTATGAAGGTGCCTTTGTGAAGGCCCCTTTAGCAGGTTTACACGAATTAACATGTTGTTATGACTTTAGTTCACTATATCCATCAATATCAAGATTCTTAGAATTAGGATTTGAAAACTTTGATAGAAAATTAACAGATGATTTGAAAAAGTATGTAAACTATAAACCAGTTTCACTTAAATTAGAAAGACCAAAGAATGATGAGATTGTAAGTGTTACCGGTTGTGTATTCAAAAAAGGTGAATCAACATTAAAAAAAGTTTATGATGAATTGTACGCTGCAAGGAAAAATAATCAATACCGAGCAAAATTATGTGCAAAAATCGCTCATGAATTAAAAGAAAAAAGTAAATAAATGCATTTAATAATAAACAAGTAACAAATAGTAAATTTAAAATTAATGAAAAAAGTAGTATTAAAAACAGTAGACTTAGTAAAGTTCAATAGCTTTATAGATTCTTTAATCCCACTTAGTGAATCGGGAACAATATATTTCAAGATTGATTCAGAAGGATTAAGTACAGATTCACACAATAGTAGTGGAACTATTATTAAAAGTTTGAGAACAAGTATAGGTGAAATTTGTGGTGAAAGCAACTTAGATAAAGTTGAAGGACCAATTAAATTTTGTTTCTATGATGGTAAAAAAGTAAAAAAAGCATTTTCATTCCTAAGTGGTAGTGATATTAAATGTGAAATTACATTTCAAAAATTAGATTCAACAGGTGAATTGTTTGCAGAATCTATGAGAGTTTCAAGTCCTAAAATATCATTTACCTTAGATGCAGCAGACCCTGATTTATTCGAATTTGCAAATGTACCAGCAGAATCTATTGCAGAGGTAAAAGATGTAACAAATGCTGATTGTAACTTTAGAATGACAGCAAATGAAATTTTACAAGTTCAAAAGTTTTTTGACTTTGATACAAATGAAGAAGTTGAATTTCAAGTTAATGGTGAAGTAAGAGTTGTTTCTGAAGGTGCATATAATATTGCAATATCAGATGATTTTGAAGGTTTATCAGGTGGTGGAACAAATTCTTATAAAGTTTCAAAAGACTTGTTTAAATTGTTAGATTTCAACACTTATATAGTTTATCCATTGATAGATGAATGTAAAATCATTTTCGAAGCAGAAGATAAAACATCAGAAGTAGTACTTACCTTACACGAAGATTTAGAATTGTAAAATTTGGGAATATAAAAGTATTTGATTAAATAAAGAAAGGAACTATAATAGGACTCGAATCCTAAGTTCCTTTCTTTAAAATAATTAAACTTAATGTATTTAACACACACCCAAATAATCCCAAATTCTGGAGGATTGTATCAAATAAGAAATAAAAATTTCAATAATTATAAATACATTTGAATGATTAAAATAAGAGATATGACAACTGATGAAATAGAGAACTTTGATTATAGTTCTCTATCAGAATCTGAGAAAGCCAATATCATTAGGGAACTAACTGACGAAGCAGCAATCAAAGGTACACTTGAACAATCTAATAAATTAGTTCTTAACTCTATTTATGGTTCGATGGCATCTATATTTTTCTATTTTTATAATAAGAGTTTAGCGGAAACAATAACAGGACAAGGACAAGATGCTATTCGATATGCTGAAAGGGCAGTTGATTCTTATTTTCAAAACATTTTACACAAAGATAAATTTATTCTTAATAAATTAAAAGAAATTTGTCCAGATGTGAATGTAACCCCCGAACCTTGTGTTAAACCAACAGTTGTTTATATTGACACAGATAGTGTTGATAAAGATACTATTATTAGTACAAATAAAGGAAATATTAGAATAGAAGATTTGTATAACGAAAATTCTATTAATGCAGGGGGAACCAAAAGTGGGCACGAATCTGTTGAAACTAACAGAACAGTATTGAATTGGTCAGAAACTAATGGACTTTATCAAGCACCAGTAAAAAGAATTATTAGACACAAAGTATCTAAAGCAAAATGGAAACTTAAAACTAAATCTGGAAAAGAAGTAACTGTAACTAACGACCACTCTATGATTGTATTTAGAAATGGGGTTAAGATAGAAGTTAAACCATCTGAAATATTAAAAACCGATAAAATATTGTCAATTAGGTAACTTTGTAGTTTATATAGATTAAATTTAGAAAGTCTATATAAAATATGAATTTAAAAGAACAAATAAAAGGATTTAGAAATAGAGAGATAAATTACATAGTGCGAATATGTGATATATTAGAATTTGATAGTTGCATAGTAACGGGAGAATCTATAATATATCCAAATACTAAAATTAGACAACACAAAGACGGTGAAATTTACTTAGAAAATGAAATACGAAATAGAAGAAATAGAATACATTGAGTGTATAGGAGAATTTGATGATGAATATGTTTATGATATAGAAGTTGATGATGATACCCATACATTTATTGCAAATGATATATTGGTTCATAATTCTGCTTATGTGACTTTTGAAGAAGTTGCAAAGAAAATCAATTGGACAGGTTCAGCAACGGATTTAGTACTTACTATCAATAAACACAGACTAGAATCTTATTTAAAGAAAGTGTTTGAAAAGTATGCTGAATCTTATAATACTGAAAATTATTTAGATTTTGAATTAGAAACAATCAGTAAATCGGGTATTTGGGTAAAGAAAAAGAAATATACACAAGACATTGTGTGGGCTGATGGTAAGTTCTATGATAGTGGTAGTTACACAAAAACAACAGGATTGGAGATCATTAGATTAACTACACCTCCATTTTGTAGACCAGAATTAGTTAAATTAGTTCAATGGATATTCGATAAAGGTAAACAATTTACACAAAGAGATATTACAATTGAATTGTTGAAATTAAAGAAAAGATTTGCAATTGTTGACATTGAAGATATTAGTATTACAACAGGAATAGGTGATTATGAAAAATATATTCTTAGTGACACTAATGGGTTAAAAGTTGCAAGTGGTTGTGGAACTCACATTAGAGGAGCAGGGATTTATAATATGTACCTTAATAACAATCCAGATTATGAAAATAAGTATGAAAGATTAAAAACAGGTGACAAAGTTAAGTGGTATTATGCAAAATCACACAAAGAAGAATTAAATGTTTTTAGTTACAAACGTGGTTCACACCCTAAAGAGTTTGCACCAGAAATAGACATTGATTTGATGTTTGAAAAAACAGTGATAAACCCACTAAATAATATTCTTCAAGCAATGCCAGGGATTAATGCATTATCTGGTTCATTGAAGATCAAAAAAAGATTATTTTAAAAAAACAATTAATATATATGGCAAAAACAAGTAAAAAACATAGTTCCGTTGATGATATATTCAAAGAACTTAACGAAGTTAATCCTTTTGGTAGTAGTAGTTTCGGTACCTCAGAGATTTATAAAAACAACAACTGGATTGATTCTGGTAATTGGATTCTTAATGCAGCATTAAGTGGTTCAATTAAAAAAGGGTTTCCAAGTACTAAACAAACATCATTAGTAGGAGAATCTGGTTGTTTACCGAAAGAAGAAGTTGTTCGATTATATATACTAAAGAGTATAGATAATTATGATAGAGAAATTATTAACGAGGAACATATCTAACACTAAATCTTTATTTTGTGTTAAGGACGAAAACAAAAAATATGAAAATAGAAATTATTAAAAAAGAGTTAACTCATTGTGGATATGACATCGACAAGTTAACTGATGGGGAATTAACTAAGTTATTCAATACTCATTGCGAAGAACATTCTGAATTAGTTAAAGTACAAGATTTAATTGAAAATAAACTATCTAACTTTATAGTTATAGATACACCAGATGGATTTCAAGAAATTAGTACTATTTATAATAAAAAGGAAAGACCTATATATGAAATAGTATTGACTAATGGATTTAAAGGACTATCTTCTAATGACCACTTATATGAAACACCAACTGGATGGGTTAAAGCCGAAGTACTTAAAAAATCTGATTTAGTATTGACTAAAGATGGAGTTTACGAGGTATCTACTATAAATAAAAAAGACAAAGAATTAGTATATGATTGGACAGTAGAACACGAAAACCATAGATACTGGTCTGGTGTTGGAGGTATTAGTTCCCATAATAGCGGTAAAACATTCTTAACACTTAACGCTGTAAGGAATGCACAATTAGCTGGTTACACACCAATTTATTACGATACAGAAGGTGCTGTTGACCCTGATAGTTGTTTGAATTTCGGTATTGATTTAAAAAACTTTAGACACGAACCAGTTTCGGAGATTGAAAAGTTGAAAACAATGTATGCTATTTTCATCAAGAACTTAACCGCATTGAAAATCAAAGGACAAGAAATTCCTAAATTTATTCTGATTCTTGATTCAATCGGAATGGTTGCATCATCAAAAGAAATAGAAGATGCAAGAACTGGAAATAGTGCCGCAGATATGACAAGAGCAAAACAAATACGTTCGTTCTTTAGAATTATCACATCAGATTTGAATTCATTAGGAATTCCAATGATATTCACAAACCATACAATGGTAAACATTGGTGGTTATGGAGACCCAGTTGTTCAAGGTGGTGGAGGTGGTGTTGTTTATTCCCCAAGTATCACATTATACTTATCAAAAGCAAAATTGAAAGATGATAAGAATGATGATAAAAGACAAACAGGTGTAATTGTAACAGCCAAGACCGGAAAGAATAGATTTGCACAACCTAAAACTATTAAGTTTCCTATATTCTTTGATAGACCATTCAACAGATATATGGGTGTTCAAGATTATCTAAGTTGGGATAATGTAGGAATTGCAAAAGGAAATCTATTAACAAAATCTGAATATAATAAACTTAAAGGACAAGCAAAAGAAAAGATAAAAGTTTTTACACCAGACAACTCAGATGAAATAATGTATTTCGCACCAAAAGAAACAGCGAGAAAATATGTTGTTGAACATTTAGGCGAAGCAATCGACACGAGACAATTATTTTCTGAAAGAGTTATGAAACCATTAGAAGATAGATTTGATGCTGTAATTAGAAAAGATTTCGAATTTAGTTCACAAGAAACCGATGAAGAAATTGAAGAAATACTTCACAATGATGATGAAGAACTAAACGAAGATTAAAATAAATTCTAAATTAAATCCCACATTTCTTTGATTTGTGGGATTTTTTGTTATCTTACATTTTCTAAAAATTAAATAAACTATAAAAATAATTAACAAAATGAACGATTTATTAAAATATATTAATAAAGAAGAAATTAATGAAGCAATGGTACAAATTGCAGGAAGTAAAAAACCATCAGGTGCAAAAGTTTTAGCAAAGATTACTGTTGAAATGTTAGTTGATAAAGGTTATTTTACAAAACTACCTAAAGATTTTATACCGTATGCAAAAGAAGATATTGAAGAAGTTATTATAAATAGTACATTTTAATATTATAATCATAATTTAATTACGAAGGACTAAAATTATTTAGTCCTTTTTTGTGTTTAATACACAAAGAAAGATATATATGATAAACACTAATGAATTTGAGAAGATATTTTTACTGTACGCATTGCAAACACCTGTCTATTTAGAACCAGTTGAACAAGGGTTCTTTTCCGTACCAGAAATAGATTTACTTGCTACCCTATCAAAAAGGTATTACAAGAAATATAAAATTGCACCTACAAAAGATAACTTGTGGATGCTTATTTCAACAGGAGAATTAGAACAACGATGTCCTAAAGTATTTTTTGATGAAATATTTAAGAAAAAAATAGAATCTTATGATATTGCTTGGGTAGAAGAAACAGCTCAATCGTGGATCAAATGGAAACATTTAGACTCATCTATCATTGATACAGTTGAATATATCAATACTGTAAAGGTTACACCTGAAAATGTTAGTTCTATTGTTGATGATGTTAAAAATATGATTAATGGTAGAAACAATATTACTTTTGATGATGATTTAGGTTCAGATTTCTTTGATACAAAATCTCACGTTCGTGACCCACAAGATTTATTAAGTTCTAATTATGATTTCTTAGACAAAAACCTTGGTGGGCACTCTAAAGGAACATTAAATGTTTATGTTGCACCACCAAACACAGGAAAATCGTTATTCTTAGCACAAGATGCTGCTAATTATATGAAAGCAGGTAAAAATGTATTGTTTATCTCATTAGAAATGGGAGGACAAAAGGTTCATAAAAGAATTGGTTCAGATATTTTCAATATTGCTATGAGTGATTATGATAACAAAGCAGATGATACTGATTTCATGCATCGCAAAATTTCTGAATTCAAAGCACATAGTATAATTGAACCAGGTGCATTAACAGTAAAGAATTACGAAACAAGTAATGCAACTGCCGATGATATTGATAATTTTATTGGTAAAGTTCAAGATATTACAGGATTAGTTTATGATGTTGTAATAGTGGATTATATTAATATCATGAAAGATATTAGAAATCCTAATTCAGAATCAACATACATCAAGATTAAAAACATTTGTGAAGATTTAAGAGCAGTTGCTCAAAGAAGACATGTAGTTCTTTTAAGTGCAACACAAACTAACAGATGTTTAAGTTTAGATACTAAAGTACAAACTAAAGAGGGAGAAATGGAAATATCTAAAATAAAAGAAGGTGACTTTATTATGGGAACAGAAGATTGGGTTAAAGTTACTAAAGTTTACCCAATAGAAACACTACCTAAAGTATTGAAACTTAAAACCAAATCAGGAAAAGAAATTGTTTGTGGTCATAATCACTTATTCCCAATAGGAGATAAATTAGTAAAAGCATCCGACTTAGTAATTGGAGACAAATTAACAAGTAAATAGGTGTTTGTGTTGCAGATAATAGTTTTTGAGTAAATAGTATTGTATAAATGTCATATATTATGAAATCAAAAACTATTAAAAATAACATACAAAAAATCATAGAGCAAGACAATTATAATAAATCAAATGTCGAAATTAATTTTCGTAGATTGTTAGTATTCTTTAGATTCTTTGAAAAAAATATTAGATTCGTCCAGATATATCAAACAACAAAGAAACTTCAATTATTAAAAAAACTATATTATATGTTTCAATACAATATAGAAATAGAAACATCTACAAATTTAGATGAAAAATGGACAAATTTATTGTCTTTGTCATCTAAAGATAGTTCATCTATTGAATATCATACTATCATATATGGACAAAAATTAGGTAAGGTTATACAAGAAAACAAATCAAAGAAAACTGCAATTACTGTTAATAATTTTATTAACAAGGTAGGTACTCTTTATAAAAATATCGAAGAAGCCAAAGTAGCATATAGAAATAGTAGAAATGGAACAAGTGATGTAAAGTTTAAAGAAAAATTTGGAACGAACTGGAAGGAACACAAACAAGAGTATTTAGACAGGAAACGACATAAACAATCAGTAGAGTATTTAGGGGAAGATGAATACAATAAAAGAAAAGAATATCACAAATACTATAATACGAAAGACGGATATATCAAAAAGCATGGATTTGTAAAGGGATATGGTTTATGGAAAAGTAAAAATAATAATATTAGAAAGTCTAATAAATTATTAACACACAACCGAGATAATAATAGTTTACCTGCACATATTCAAAGATATGGTATATTCAAAGGTAACCAAATATATAAAAATCTTTGTTCAAAACAAAGACAAATATCAATAGTAAATGAATCGTATAAATATTTTGGTAAAAATAATGGTGCTATTAGTAAAATATCAATGGTATTATATGATATGTTAATTCCATTTATTGATAATATAGAATGTGAGTTTAAAATAAATAGATATTATTTTGACTTTAAGATAGGTAAGACTATTATAGAGTTTAATGGTGACTATTGGCACTGCAATCCTATGATTTATGAACATGACCAATTAGTAAAATTTCCAAATAGAACAATACCCGCTAATACTAAATGGGAAGAAGATAAAAAGAAAATTAAAGTTGCTAAAGATAATGGATATGATGTTATTGTTATTTGGGAAAAAGATTTTAGAAATAATAAACAAAAAGTATTACAACAATTAAAAAGAATATTATGTATTTAGATGAAATAATAGAAATAGAAACAATAGACAATATAGATACCGTAGATATTGAAGTATCAGGTAAAGATAGATTATTTTATGCTAATAATATTTTAACTCACAATAGTGGTTTTGAGAGTTCAAATATTAATATGGGAATGATTGCAGAATCAGCTGGTTTAGCAGCAACTTGTGATACTATCATGGCAATTATTCAAACACCTGATATGAACCTAGAAGGATTCTATTGGTTGAAACTATTAAAAGTTAGAGATGGTTCCGGTAAAGGAATAAAGTGTAAAATTGATATAGATTATGAATACATGAGATTGCACGAAACCAACACGGTATTGTTTGACGATGGTAGTGGTGAATAAAATATTTCAACTAAAAAACACATTTAATAAGTATAATTAACCAACAATATGGCAGAAGATAAAAAACCAACAACAAAACAATCCAACTATTACTTACAAAGTAGGTATGATAATGGAGAACTTAATATAGAACCGATTTCATTTGAACCAGATACTGGTAGTAGAATGTATTCCGACAATTCACAAGAATCTGTAAATAAAAAAGAAGACTTAGAAGAATTAGATTTACAAATTTCAAACAATTCTATGATTAAAAAATTAATTGATGATATTCCATTAGAAAGAACAATTAATTTACCAATAGAAAGTGTTAATAAGATATATGCATTTTGTATGTTGTTATTGAAAAACAATAAACGATTATCGAGATTGACAAAAACAGATATGTTTGCATTAATAACAGACTATATCAATCTTAATGAAAAAGAAGAACGTTATTTCTATAAAAATTTATCAATTAAGTTTAAAGGTGAATTATTAGATGAATTGAAAAAAGCTAATTTATACAAATCAAATAAATTATTTTAATATGTCAAAAGTATTTTGAATAAATAAAGAAAGGAACTATTATAGAACTGCAAATTCTAAGTTCCTTTCTTTAAAAATAATTAACTTAATGTATTTAATCTCACGAGAATGGAGTATCAGAACTCCATATTATTTCTACAAAACAACAAATCTTATTAGCAATAAATTCTACTACGGTAGTGGAACGGATAAAGAAAACTACATTAGTTAAAGACAAAAAAGGAAACAAATTTCATATCAGTCCAGATGATACTCGATATATAAGTGGTGAATTATTCGGACACACTAAAGGTGATTGGGTTTGGAATAATAGAATACAAATAAACAATATGATAAAAATAGCGAAAGAGTGGAAAGATTTTTATAGTTTAGTAAAATTATCTGAACTAAAATCACATTTAATAAGTAACAATATTAAATTTGAAAAATTATGAGTAAGGTTTTCGTGTGGTCTGACACTCATTTAGGTGCAAGGTCAAACTCAACAGAGTGGATGGATATAATGGAAGAAGCACATTTCAAATTCATTATTCCAACAATAAAAAAACATTTCAAAAAAGGAGACATCATCGTAAATTGCGGTGATGTTTTTGACAATAGAACCTCCGTTAACATTAAATCATTAGACTTAGGAATAAGGATTTATGAAGAATTAGGTAAAATTGGACCAGTTCACATCATTGCAGGGAATCATGACCTCTATTATAAAACTAATACAGAAGTAACCAGTTTAGATTCGTTGAAATACATTCCAAATGTAACTGTACACAAAGATGTAAATGTAATAGAACATGACAATCAAAAAATATTAATGATGCCTTGGAGGCGAGATATTAAAGAAGAAGCAGAAACCTTACAAGATTATCAAATTAATAACAATTGTGACTATGCATTTATGCATGGTACTTTTTCGTTAATCAAATACAACAAATATGTGAACATACACGAAGACGAAGGAGCTAATCCAAAAAGTGCTGATGGTTACAAAAGAGTTTACACAGGACATATTCATTGGTCACAACAAAAAGGAAATATCAATGTTGTAGGTACACCTTATCAAATCACTAGAGGAGACTCAGGGAACAATAAAGGGATGTTTATATTAGACCTTGCCACAGGTAAAGATACGTTCTATGAGAACACTATATCACCTAAATTTATACAGTTTACAATAAATAATATAGATAAAGACCAACTAATGGAAATACACGCATTAAGTAAAAACAACTTTGTTGATATTAACATTAAAGAAAAGTTATTATCATCAAGTTCATCTAAACTTACAAAAGTATTTCATAAGATTGGAGAACAAACTAGAGTATTAAATATTTTCCCAATTGAAGAAGATTATGGGGAAATAGACGAAGACTCATCTACATTAGATGCAAAAGAACTTATTAATAAAGAAATTAACAATAGGTTTCAGGGTGAAGATAACAAAAAAGCAAGAAAGATTTTTGAAGACTTGTTTAAAGGAATATAACAATTATGAAATTACTTAAATTAGAATATAAAAACTTTAATTCATACGGGAACAAAGTAACTCGAGTTGAATTTAATGATAAAGGTGAAATGATAATGCTTATCGGTCAATCTGGCCATGGTAAATCTACAATTAGAGAAGTTATTTCATATTTGATTTATGGTAAAGTTCAAGAAAAGAAACTTGGGGATCTCCCCAACAGAGTTAACAAATCTCTTTGGGGAAAAATCACTTTAGGGGCAAAGGGTTCAATTATAACTATTGAACGTGGTATTGCACCAAAAGTGTTTAATGTATGGATTGACAATGTAGAACAAGAAGTTGCTGGAAATAGTAACATACAGGGTATAATCGAAGATGATTATATGAAAATTCCACAATCTACATTTGACAATGTTATATCAATTTCTGTTGATAAATTCAAGTCATTCTTGACAATGAAACCATCAGACAAAAGAAAAATCTTAGACCAAATCTTTGGTATAATATTCTTTAATAAAATTCACGATTCTTTAAAAGAAAATGTTAAACAATTCAACATTGAAATAAAAAACTTAGATGGACAAGCAAGAGTATTACTTGACAATAAGAAATCAATTCAAGATAAGTTGGAAAAGATTGACAAAGATAAATCAAAAGATATTACAGATAAATTAGAAGAGGTTGTTTCACAAATAGAAGAATTAAGTACATCTTTAACAGATTTAAACAATAAGTCTGAATTAGTATCTGAAAAGTCTAATTTAGCCTTTGAAAAAATGACAAAATTGACAAAGACTAAAAATGATTATGCATATAAAATAAAGGATTGTACAGAAAAACTAAAACTTTATGATAATGAAGAATGTCCAACTTGTGGATCAGATTTAACCGGGGAAATACATAAGAAATATCAAGAAAAGGTAAAAGAAGATAAGATTGCATTTGAAGCTGAGATTGAAACGACTAAAGATGCAATAACTAAAGTAAAACTAGTTACAATCTTGATTGACAATAAGAAACGAGAATTAAATGATTCTATTTTTGACATTAGATTAGGATTAGATAAATTACACACAACACAAAACACTTTATTAAAACCTAAAGAAGAAAAAAGTGAATTTGATTCTGTATTACAGAACACTATTAAAAAAATTGATGAAATTCTATTAAACATAGAAGAAAATAAAAAGAATGAATTTTTATACACTGAATTAGGTAAAATATTTGGTGATGATGGGGTTAAGTTACAAATTACAAGAAACTTTTTACCAAGTTTTAACAAGTCTATCAATGAGATTAGTAAGAAATTACATTTCCCATATAAAATTGAAATAGATGAAAAGTTTAATAGTAAGTTGTTATATATTGGGGAAGAAATTAATACAAAGACATTAAGTACAGGGGAACGTAAAAAAGCAGATTTTGCTGTGTTAATTTCTTTGATTCATATTATGAAAAGAAACTATCCAAATATCAATTTATTATTCTTAGATGAAATATTAGCGTCACTTGATGCTAATTCTATACACGAAGTATTGTCATTGATAAGAACAATTGTAGATGAATTGGATTTGAATGTATTTGTTATTAATCATTCAACTCTACCCAAGGAAATGTTTGATTCAGTTTATTCTGTAAATAAAGTAGCAGGATTTAGTGAATTAGAGATAAATCCTTGTTAGTTAAATAGACTATGAGCGAAACTTATAACAATTATCAAAACAAGGATGATGTATTATTCCGTAATTTGATAATCGGAACATTAAATGCAATTGATGATAGAATATTCTGGAATAATGTTATTGATAACAAAAAGACCAAAGTAGAAGTACCAGTAAATTTTACTGTTGCTGGATCAGAAAGGTTTATGAGTGATATATTTCTAAATTCAGATGAATTAAAATCAGAAGGAAAAGCAACAGGTCTTTATGAAAAGTTTCCAAGAGCGACATTGAGTTTGCAAGGTATAGGATTACAAGAAGAATATTTAGCGAATAAGTTCAAACGAGCAAATTTCATTAAACAAGAAGGTAATGAAGTCAGAGAATTCAATGCAGAATTTATGGAAGCCCCTTTTAAAATGGACTTTGAAATTACTATTCACGTAGATTCCATAGTAGATATTTTTAAATGTATAAATTCGATATTTTCAAACATGTATAAAAATGTATATTTCTATGTCGATGTGTTTAGTGTGAAGGTACCATGTTATTTTGCAATCCCACCAGATATAAATAAGGAAAGGTTAGTTAACTTTGGTCTATCGGATAAAAAAGAAATAAAAATAACATTTCCAATAGAAGTACAAGCAAGTTATCCATTATTCAAAGATAAAACAGAAATTTTTGCAGGAAATAGAATGGAGAATATAATTGCTAATATTTATACAATTTCCGAAAAACCTAAAGATACTGATTCTGCAGGTCGAAATATCGTAGTTACAAAAGATGTGTGGCCAACTGGAAATAATTCTGGTTCAACCTACAATGATTAAATAAGTAAATAAGAAAAATAAAATACAATAAAATGAGAATTAACGTTATTGAAAAATTAGGACTATATGAAAAACTAAAAGGGTTATCTGCAAGTCTTAACGAACACGAAGTATCTCAAACGATTTGCAACAAAGCAATACACGATTTGAAAAGTGGGTTTACCGCAAGTAAATTTAACTTATACTTAGAACAATTAAAAGAATATGATTGGATTACAGATGTTGAAAGTTTCCTTGAATCAGTTGACACATTTATAAACGAAAACAAATACGGGTTAGAACTTGAAAGAATAATGAACAAATTGGATGGTATTAACACATACGTACCAGTTGTTGAATCAATCAAAAGTTTAGTAGCTCTTGAAGAATCAGAAATTAAAAACAGTCTTCCATCATTATCAAAATTCAAATTCGAACCAAATGTTAAGAGATTAATAGAAGGTTTCGAAAGAGAAGAGTTTAATGTACAAACTACGGCAAAAGCAGAAATTACAAGTTCACCTGTGTCACCTGTTATGCAATTAGAAGAAGGATTTGTATTCACTTCTAAAAGCGGTAACTATATGGTAGCAAATGACCTTACTAAAGTTGAAAAATTTACAGGTAAAGTTAGTGCTGAATTTGCAAAAGCAAACCAAGCTTTGAATATGTTTACTTACAAAGGTAACAACACATTTGAAGCAGTATTACCAAAAGCAACGTTTAAGATTGTTACAAGTGAAAAAGGTAATACAATGACTATCAATGAAAGTGTAATTGAAAACAAAGAACAATTATCTAAAGTATTGAAAAACGCAGGATTTATTGATTATACTAATACTAAAGTGAGATCACTTGTTGAATTCATGTATGAAAAAGCAAACGATTTTATAGAAATTGATTTTGTTAAATCGGTTGAAACTATCAAAGAAAACTTTGAAGTATTCAAAATGGCAAACAATGAAGTATCTATTTCTAAATTCGATAAAGTTTCAAGAGGGTTTGTATTAGAATCATTAGACATTGAAGATGTTGAAGAGTTAAGTGAATCATTAAAGAAAAATTATGATTTAGATTTCAATCATGTTCTTGAAGGATTACACATCAATGTTGATTCTTTAGAGTTTAAAGGATTAGTAGAAGGAATTGATATAACTAAACTTGTTGATATGACTAAAACTGATGAAATTTACGCTAAGATTGACGAAGCAGTTGCAAAGTACAACGAATTAAATGTTGAAAATAGAGCAAATGTTGAAGCTGAATTCAAAACTTTATCAGAAATGGAAGACACATTAAAGAGTGATGAAGTTCAATTTATCGTTGAAACAAAGAAAGTCTTAGTTGAAAAACTAGATGAAGGTGAGGAGTTAGAGAAGTCTATCGCTATGTTAAACGAAGAATTAACTACTTTGTTAATAGAAAAGAAAAAGGTTTCCCCAAAGGAAGCAAAAAAAAGATTAGAAGAAATTAGAAAATCTTTAAAAGCGGAAAACATTAGTTATGGTGAAATTGCAGAACTTGAAGCACTTTCAGCATATATTGAAGATGATGATATAGAACTTAGACAAGCAGCTGGATTACCAGAAAATTAGTATAAATAAAATAAATTACATAAAAAACGTATTTAATATATACATAAAGGGGAAACAATTATGTTTCCCCTTTTTAAATTTAAGAAATATATGTCAAAAACTAAAAATTATCTAAATAAAAAAGATTTGTTAGAAGAAATCTACAAATCAAGAGCACAAGACGAACTTACAACAAAATGTGTAGAAATGTTAATGTTACTTGCAAAAAAGACTATTCGAAAACTTTATTACAAATGTGAAGATGATAAAGAACATGCACTATCAGAAGCATATTACGATTTGGCAAAGAATTGGCGAGGATTTGATCCAGATTACGCAAAGTTTCATGGTTATGCAGATTTAAAACCAGGTGATGAAATTAGAGTTTATCCAGAAAAAGGTTCAGATAGGACAGCAGCCGCAATTGTAGTAGAAAACTATCCAGTAGAAACTCTTATAGAAGAAGAAAAAAAACGTTTAGTTAGTTTAGGTAAAAGAGAAATAACATTTGAACATATTAAAGAAGATGAAATTGTTATTTTTAGATTCTTAAAAAAAGGGGTTAGAAAATCTAAATCTAATCCAGAAGAAGATTATACAACATCAATGGTAGATGTTACAGGTTCAGATACTATCAAATTAAATTATATCGTTAAGAAAAACCTTAGAGATATTGATATATTTGAAAAAGAACAAATAATTATCAAAGACCCAAATCCATTTTCCTTTTTTACATCAGCATGTATCAATGGTTATGCAAAAGGATGGAAAAGATTATATCCAAAGAAATCGAAAGGATTGTTACTTAGTATAGATTCTGGATATAATACAGACGGCGATGGTATGCATTCAATATAATATCCCATCAAATTAATTTAAACCTTAAACCTCTATCATTTGATAGGGGTTTTTTTGTGTCTATTAAATAATATATGAATATTAAGAACTTGAAACCAACAATGAATGGAAGAACAAAACAAGGATATTTTAACATATCTGAATCCGTTAAATATATTGGAGCAGTAAAGAAAGTAATTTATAGGTCCTCGTGGGAACAACGTTTTTGTATTTGGTGTGAAAGAAGTCCAGTAGTAGAAAAATGGTCTTCAGAATCAATAGTAGTGAAATATCATTGTCCAATAGACAATAGAGTTAAGAATTACTATCCAGACTTTTTAGTTAAAATGTCAGATGGTAAAACTTGGTTAGTTGAAGTAAAGCCCGCACAGGAATATAAAAATCCACCATCAAAACCTAAAAGAAAAACAAAGAAATCATTGAAAACTTATGAATATCTGATGAAAAATTATATAGTAAATACCTCGAAGTTTAAGTCTGCAATTGCATTTTGTGATTCAAAGGGGTGGACTTTCTTTGTTGCAGATGAAAATTGGTTCAAAACTAAGAAATGATACTAAAAGAAATAAATCAAGAAGTTAGGTCTAAGGGAGTTAAAATTGCAGAAAAAGAAGCTGATAATTGGTTATCATCTGCAAAAAATAACCCAAGAGACTCAACTGTTGTGTTTTGTGAAAATCAAATGATGCAAGTTGGTAAAATAAACCAATTTAGTTATAATCCCAAAGGTAAAGACACTTTAGATTATTATGACAAAAAACCTTTAGTTCTTAGTTTAGGTGTTGTGCATAAGAAAAAAATGAGATATGAATTAGGAATAAACTTAAATTTTATTCCCGCTCCATATAAATGGTTCATATTAGATAAAGTTCAAAGAACATATAGTGGTTTCTTTAATAGACAAAAAGATGGTAGAGCATCAAACGATGCATTAAAACAACCACAAATAATGTACAAATATAGAGCAATAAAGGCAATGTTATCTCAATATGGATTTGAATTTGCAATTAGAATGTACATCCCAAGTAGAAAATCAAGAGTTTATTGTATTAATTATAATAGTTGGGTAAACGCCTCCTTTTTAAAGAAAGAAAACTTTTCTGGTATCACATATAGTGAAATGATAAAAGAGTTTCAAAAAGCGAAAAATTCGAGGTAGTTAAATAATATAATAAAAAGATAATTAAAATATGGCATCTATATTCAATAGAAGTGGGGCAAATAGCAATAATCCCAATGTAAATAATAAATCATTCAGAAACACTTCTTTAAGAAAGTTATCTGGAAGAGGATATGATTTCAAGGATAGTGTAATATCAAATTCAGAAGCAATTGGTTCTATTGAGAATCAAATTGGTTGGGAAGATAACAATAACCTGTTACGTTATGGTTATGACACTAATAATATGGATCAATTATATGATTTTTCATATTCTGATGTATATTCAAAGAAAAACATTCCCTTTTTTGACCAAAACTATCCTGAAAAGATAAAACAACTTAGAAGTTATGCATTACAAGATGAAATTGAAATGATTCTCGATACATTGACAGATGAAGTAGTTGTTTACAATACAGATAGATATTTTGCAGATATTTCTTGGGAATCAGACCCAAATATGAAAGACGAGTTTTCTCAAATCATAAAAGAAAACTTAAATGATAATTTCAAAAAGATATATAATCTATTTGGATTTAAAAATGAGAACACAGCTTGGCACTTTGTAAAGAAGTTTTTAGTTGATGGTTATTTATCATACGAAATCATTTGGGATAATTCAAAAACAAACATTATTGGTTTCAAAGAATTAGATCCAGTTTCATTAACACCAAAAATTTATGAAGATGGTACTCGTGGATGGGTTCAATATCCAATGGACCAAGTTAAGAAACGTGAATTAACGGACGCCCAGGTTATTTTCTTATCTTATTCAGCAATCAACAACGAAAATAGAGTATCGTACACTGAGAGACTTGTAAGGTCGTTTAATCTATTGAGAATCATGGAACAAACAAGAATTATTTGGTCTGTTGTGAATAGTTCATACAAAACTAAATTTATTATTCCAGTTGGTGGAAAGTCTAAACAAATGGCAAAACAAACATTAGGTTCATTAATGCAGTCTTATAGAGAGAATGTAGATTTTGATAATGAATCAGGAGAATTAAAAATCAATGGTAAATCAATGATGCCTTTCTCTAAAGAATATTGGATCCCAGAAGGGGAACAAGGAACACCATCAATTGAAAATATTGGGAATGATGGACCAGATTTATCAGATACAGACAAATTAAAATATTTTGTTGATAAATTAATTCAAGTTTCTAAAATTCCAAGAAATAGATTTATGAAAGAAGAATCTCCAAGATGGGAATCTTCAGCTGAAGGATATACAAGAGAAGAAATATATTTCAGTAGGTTTATTGACAGATTAAGAGGTAAAATTCAAGAAGTTTTATTAAGACCTGTAATTTTACAAACTAAAAGAGATATTAAAGAATTAGCAGAGGATCCGATGTTTGATTCAAAAGTTAATCTAAACTGGACAAGATATGATGTTTTTGAAAAAATAAAGGAAACTGAATTACTACAAAGAGAATTAGATTTAATTAGTTCAGCAAAAGACTCATTAATTGACTATGATGCAGAAGGTAACGAAATTAGATTTTTTGCATCCGAGTTTTTAGTGCGAAAATACTTGACATCATTGACAGAAACTGATTTAAAGTTGAACAGAAAACTGAAAGCACAAGAAGATAAAGCTATGAAAGATAACCTACCAGATGAACAAGAATTTTAAGGTTAAATTCAAAAGGATTAAATATTATAAATTAAGACAAAATTAATTAATACAAATGAAAGATTATTTATTAATAGAAAAATCAAAGTTTAAAGTAAAATCTACAGACGAAAGTGATAAATATACTTTAGAAGGTGTTTTTACAGAATTCGATAATGAAAATAGAAATGGTAGAATTTATACCAGAAAAGAATTTCAACCACATTTTGATGTCTTGAAAAAGACAGTATTAGAAGGGACTTCTGTTGGGGAATTGGATCATCCAAAACAATTTGAAACAACATTGAAAAATGTTTCACATAAGATTGAAGATATTTGGATAGACGAATCAACTAACTGTGTAATGGGGAAAATTAAGTTACTAAACACAGAAGCAGGAAAAAATGCAAAAGCATTAGTTGATGCTGGTGTTCCTTTACATATTTCTTCAAGAGCAGCTGGAACTGTTACAGAAAACAAATCTGTTAAAATTCATAAACTTTTTACTTATGATTTAGTAGATACTCCAGGTTTCGCAAATGCCCGTTTGAATAGTTTAACAGAATCTTTTGGGTTCTTAAATGAAAACGAAGAACTTGATGAATTTAGTAATTTTGCTATATATGAAGTTCAAAAGCAAATCAAAGCGGATATGGTTGAGTTAAATAATAAAAATAAAGAAACTAAACCAATGGACAAAATCGAATACCTTAAAGAAAACGAATTCAACAAATACACAGAAGAACAGTCTAAAGCAACTAAAAAAGCTATTAATTCTGTTAAATCTGAAATTGCTGAAATGAAAGAAATTCAAGAAAGTATAATTGAACAAAATGATTCAATTGTTGATGAATATAGTAATGCAGATTTCAAAAAGAAAATTGCAGATTTAGAAGAAAAATTAGTTGCAATCGACAAATGGTCTGAGCACGTTAAAGACGAATTTAATGGTCTTAAAGAAGCTAATGATGGTGGAAAACTTGGTAAAGAAGATGAAACTATCGAATATCACGTAGGGGATGAAGTAGAAGGAAAAATTGTTAGAGCAATCGAAAAAACAGATGATGGTAAAACAACAATCTATTTTGAAGGTGAAGACGAACCAATGATTATGGAAGCACAAGCAGAACTTGCTAAAGCAGACCCATTACAAGTTGGTGCAAAATATAAAGGTGGTGTTATTACACAAGTAGAAGTTCAAGATGATGGAAGTACTAAAGTATATCTTGATTCAACTGATGAACCTATTATTGTAGGTAAAACTAAAGTTGATAATTTAATTGACGATACTACAATGCAAGAAAAGTACGATGCTCTTGAAGCAAAGTTTGAAGCAATGATTAAGTGGTCAGAAGAAGTAACAGAAACTGTTACAGCATTAGAAAAATGGTCAGATCATTCAACTGACACTGTTTCAGCAATGGAAAAGTGGACAGACCACGTTACAGAAAGTGTTACAACTATTGAAAAATGGTCAGAACATGTAACAGAATCAGTAACTCTTTTAGAAGAAAGTGCTGTAAATAAAAGTGATATAAACGCTGAAAAAATTAACGAAAATAAAATTTCCGATTTTAAAGCGAGTATATATAATAAGTTAGAGAGTATTTTAGAAAATGCTAAGGAGCAAAAAGCAACAGACAAAACACCTCTAAACGAATCTAAATCTGATTTAGAAAAGAAAAACGAGTCTCCATTATGGTTACAAATGATTCCAACTAAATACAAGGAAACTTGGGAAGGATTAGAAGAAAGCGAAAAAGTTAGAATCTCAAAGAGAGCTGATTTATTCGATTTCAAAACAGAATCAGTAATTAAATCTTTTTGGAACAACGAGTTGACTAAAGAGAATGTAATTAAAGAGGAAAAAGTTGAAATTACTCCTGAAGCTAAACAAACTATGCTTAACGAAAGAAGAGCAGCCGCAGTTAAAGGTTATAGAGCAAATTTCGGTTAAAATTAAGAAAATTAAAAAAAATAAGTTGTTAAAATGAACAAACATCAATTATTAGAAAGTTGGACACCAACTATCGAACAAACAATTGGTAAAGATGTAGATGCTACTAAAAAACATTTAGTTGCAACAATCTGTCAATTACAAGAAACCTATGAATCCAAACTACAAGGTATGGGTGGATTAATGGAAAACAATGCTTACGCAACTTTAGGTTCTGTAAACGGTATGGGTGCAGTACAATTACCTACAACAAATGGAAACGGTTGGTCAACTGGAGCAGCAGGTTCTGGAGATGTTCCTTATTCTCTATTACCATTAGCTATTCAAGTTGCAGCACAAACTATTGGATTGGAATTAGTTCCTACTATCCCAATGAACTCTCCAGTTGGAATGTTATCTTACATGGATTTCGTTTATTCTGGTGGTAAAAATGGTTATGCACCATTGAATGATTTATATGCAAAAGGAACAAGTGGATTCGGTGCAAACTCACCTATCTATATTAAAGTACCTTTGGATGATTACACATTAGCTGTTAAAGGAGCAACTGCAACTTTAGATACTACTGCTGTAACTGTATTAGGTCAATCAAGAATTGATGGTTACGCTATCTTAAAATTACCAAGAGAATTAGGTGCTGCAGTTTCTGTTGCTACTTTAGTTCCAGCGGCAACTCCAGGAACTAATGCATTGACATTTGCTGGTGGTACTGCAGGTATTACTGCAAAAGCAGAATTAGTAAAAGCGTTAGAAGATCACATTATTGATTTCTCTACAAACCAAGGTGCTGACACATTCAACCAAGTTGATAAAATGTCAAGATTACAAGGTGAAACTACACCAGCAAACGTTGGAAACCTACAATTATTCTCTAAAGCAATCGAGGCTAAGACTGTACAAGCAGCAGCAGCGGTAACAAGAGAGCAATTAATGGACTTGAAACAATTCGGTATTGATGCGGTTGCACAAGCAAACCAATTCTTAGCGAATGAAATGACGCAAGTTATTAACAAGGACATTTTAGGTGAAATCTTTGAGTTAGGATTAACTAACCACAAGAACATCGAAACTGTTTCTGGAAAAAACTATCACTTAGTTTTAGACCAAAACAACACTGCTAATTCTATTGCAACTTTGGCAGCAGCAAATCCTTTCTGGGGATATTTCACAGGAATGGGAAGTGTAACATCAGTAGATGCTGCAAACTTAGGTGCTGAGAACTTAGCAACAAGACAAAGAAGATTAATGTCAAGAATGTTAGCTTCAAGTAACATCATTTCTGTAAGAGGAAGAAGAGGACCAGCAACTTTCGCTGTATGTTCTGGAGGTGTTGCAAGTGGATTCCAAGATTGTGCAGGTTTCGTACCTTACCCAATCGCTAACACTATTAACCAAGTTCCTGGTGCTTTATATCCAATCGGAACATTGGCAGGAGTAGCAGTATACGTTGACCCTAACATGACTTGGGAAGATGGTAGAATTGCATTAGGAAGAAAAGGAGACGGTAACACACCAGGTCTTGTATTCATGCCTTACGTAATGGCTGATACTGTTGAAACAATCGCAGAAGGAACAATGGCTCCTAAACTTCAAATGAAGTCTAGATATGCATTGGTTCACGCTGGACATCACCCTGAAACTATGTACTTGACTATCGGTACAGAGAACATTGTTGATAACGGTTGGGCATAATAACTTAAACACAATAAACCAAAAGGGTAACATTTATTTGTTACCCTTTTTTTTGATTAAATAACTAAAATACCAACTTAAAATATGATTAAGAATTTAAACGATTATAGTCAATATATTTCAAATAAAGAAAACCTTTCTTTAACAGAAGAAGATTTAGGATTTTTAAAATCTTATATGGACACACAAGAAAAACTAAAAGCATTTTTAGCAACATATATGTATATTTTATCTCCCGGAACTGGAGATGGTATAATGGAATCAAATAGGTTAGAATCTATTGATATTAAAAAAGTATTAGAAGATAATAATGAACTTAATGAAAATGTTCTTGGTAATGTTATGGCATTCTTAAAAGGAAAAACTGGAATTAGCAAATATTATAAAGGATTGGATTCAGCAGCGAAAAACTATATTAAAGCATCTAAACAAATTGATAAATTGGATTTAGATAAAAGAACAGATTCAAGAGAAAAAGCATTAGATGTTTATACAAAACAAGTTAAGTCATTAGATTCTATTAAAAGTGATGTTGATAAACTTAAAAAAGATTCTAAGATATTAACTAAATATGACCAATTTGCATTAAACAAATATAAAATTAATTTATTTTTATCAGGAAAGAAATCTGGAGTTAGTTTAGCAAAACTGAAAGGTTATGAAGATAAAATTGATAAAATCAAAGCAGACCAAGTAAAGTATGCTCAAGAAATTAAAGATAACGAACAAAAAACCAAAAAAGAACAAGAAAAGGCAAAAGAAAAGGTGGCAGAAGAGGGTGATAAGAAAGATGATAAAGATGAAAAGACAGAAGTAGAAAAAACACAATCTGAAACTGCTAAAATCAAGGCTGATGTTGATAAAGAAAACCCAAATCAAGACACTAAAGATGTTAAGAATGAAAAGATTCAAAAACAATTAGATGATTTAAAAGCAAAAAAGAATAGAATCAAAATAGAATCTATTAAAAAACCAAAGAAAGGTAAAGATTACGAAAAAGAAATTGATGACCTTTCTAATAAAGTAGCAAATCTTGAAAAGAAACTTAAAGAAAATTCTACACTATCATTATCATTCTTTTATGAACTGAGTAATATTAACGAAAAACTTACATGCTTAGAAAACTCAATCGGAGAAAATCTGTAAGAAAAAACTTTCATACAGATATAATATATCAAAGATTATTATTAGATAAAGCAAATCAACAAGAAAAACGCGTGTTTACCTCCAACAAGGTAGCACGTAATTTCTTTGATGATGATTTATTTTGTAATATGTTGATCCAAAAGGATAAGTTTATAATGAATAAACTTACAGGAACATTAGCAAAAAGATTATTTCCATTTTATCCAAGTTATATTCCATTAGTAGATTCAAATATTATTCTATCTAAAGATGAATATTATTGGACTGCAAACACTATACATTATCCATGTTTAAGATGTGGTGAAAATACAACATCATTTTTAGGTGATTTTGGATTAAAGAATGTATTGTGTGGTACTTGCATTGAAGATAATTACATTAACAAGAAAGGAATATTTGATAAAAGACTACACGACCACGAATATTCAAAATTTCATCAAAATTTCTACGTAATTAACAAAGAACATCAAAGTATGATATTCAGTAAGTTGATTAAACGAGAGAAATCTTTTTATTCTAATGACAAATCTATAAGAAAAGGATTGAAACGTAGTTATACTGAAAAATTAAAGAGCATTGAAAAGGTTTTTAATTCTTTGACAAATTGATTTTAAGTAAATACGGTATAATTACACCTTTACTATTCAATGCAATAGAAGTTTTAACTTCTAGAAGGTTATTTTCTTCATCTTCAACAAACTTAGTTGTACTACGAAACGAACCTAAGAAATCAATTTTACCTTTTTTAGATACAGTATAGTGTTCTATAATATCACAATTACACATTTCAATGTATATGTGTATATTTTTTCTACGGTCACGTATTTCTTTACGAACAATTGAAATGTTATTCTTCAAAAATGTTATTGCTAAACTTAATTCTAAAAATTTTTGTTTAAGTTTTTTTACACTTCTTTTTGCAATCTCATCAATTTCTTTAAATTCTAACTCAGCACTTGGTAATTCATAGATGTAATTGAAAAGTTCTTCACTTTCTTTATCTTTGTTTACAATTTCATACGTTGATACAAAAGATTCTAAATCCTTGTATCGTTTTTCTAAAGTTTCAAATTCTTTAAACAAATAACCTTTTTTAATATTATCATCAACTCTTTGTAAATATGCAAGTAATTTCCAATGTTTGTGTTCTATATCTATTGGTTTTTGGACAAACCACGTATTAGGAAATTCATTTACAATATAATTTTTATCTGTAAATGAAACTTTTTCTGTATCTATAAAATATTCTGTATTCATATTGTCTTTAATAAGTGTAATTAACAGTCTTAATAATATTTACTATGAGTTTAAAAAATAACATTTGGGTCGAAAAATATAGACCACAAACACTTGATGATTTAATTATCCCAGAAAGAGTATATAACAAGTTCCAAGGTGGAAAGTTAAACAACCACGTATTACTTTATGGAAGTCCCGGATTAGGGAAAACGAGTTTAGGGAAGATTATCGCAAAAGATATGGTTTCTTTAGAAATCAACTGTTCACTTGATACAAGTGTTGACAATGTTAGGACTAAAATTACTGAATTCTGTTCAAATATTTCTATTTTAAATGGAAAGAAAGCACAAAAGGTTGTGTTATTAGATGAGTTTGATGGAGTATCTGATGCTTATTTAAAAGCAATGAGGGGGGTTATTGAAAAATTTGCAGCAACTACAAGGTTTATTGCAACGTGTAACTACATTCAAAAGATTCCTGATAATGTTCAATCCAGATTTGATTGTATTAACTTTGATTTTCCTAAAGAAGAAGAAAGAGATTTGATGAAGAAATACTTAATGAGATTTCATCATATTTGTAAAGCAGAGGGAATGACAGTTGATCCAAAAGTTATGGGACAAATTGTAAAAAAACATTTTCCAGATTTACGTTCTACTATTACTTTTTTACAAGGTATGTTCGAAGAAGGTAAAACAGAGATTACTTTAGAAGATTTAAACTCATTTGCTGGTGAAAATAAACAATTGTTTGACCATTTAATGGATAAACAATTGGATTTCATTGAATTATATTCGTATGCTTATAAAAACTATGTGAATAATGAAGACAATGTACTTAGTTCATTAGGAAAAGAATTTGTCGAATACTTAATTAAGAATGATACATCTTCAAATAAAATAGGTAACGTAATTGTAGAGGTTGCCGACTACACTTACAAATCACAATTCGTGATTGATAAATTTGTTACATTATCGGCTTGTTTACAAAAAATCAAATTAATATTAAATGCGTAAATTTACATTAATCATTGATGGTAATTACTTATTGTATTCAACTTTAAGTGTTCTTCAATTGTTTTCACCAAAGAATCAAATGTTCTTAAAGACAAATGATGAAGAAATTCTAAGAAAAGATACTAATTTCTTGCTGGAAAAACTGGCACAGGTATATGCTAAGGATATTAGAAGTATGAGTCCAATTTTGGAAGATGTTATCATTACGATTGATGATGCTCATTCTTGGAGAAAAGATTTATGTCTTACTAAGAATTACAAAGGAATCGAAAAGGAATTACTTTATAAAGGTAATAGAAAAAAAGATGATAGTTTAGATTTTACAGCTATCTTTAATGTTTTTGATTCTTTTGTAAAGGGTATTGCTATTAGTTCTGGTACTAAATTCAAATCCATTACAGGTTGTGAGGGAGATGATTTAATTTTTGTTCATTCAAGTTATTTGAATAGTCAAGGAAAAAGTACTATCATTTATTCCGGGGATGGTGATTTAAAACAATGTGTAGGGTTTGATAAATCTAAAAACACATTTACAATTCAATATCAAAAGCAAAATAAGAAACTTTGGATTGACAGAGAGACTGCATTATACATTAAAGAACATCAAAAAGAATATTTTGTTGATTGCTTACGTTCTGTTATTGCAAATACTTCTTCAAAGTTAGCAGTAGTTGATCCATTTGAGGTCGTTCTAAGTAAAGTTATCGGTGGTGATATAAGTGACAACATATTTTCAATTATAAGCGAACAGAGACAGCGTAAGACAGGTAAAAACATAGGAGAGTGGTATGAGACTAGAGTAACACCAACAATTGTTGCAAAGGTAAGTAAAGAAATTGACATTAACAAATATAATGTAGAAGATTTATTTAGACTAGATTTTCAAAAAAAGTTAGCAAGTTCAACATTAAGAAACTTTAAAACACAAAATAGATATACTATTGATGACTTGCAAAATAATGTTGATGTGAATACTACATTAGTATTATTACACAAGGACACTATACCATCTTATTTGTATGCTGATATTTTAGATTGGTCTGAAAAGGTTGCAACTAAACCTAAGTGTGAACTTAAAAAACAATTCAATTACAAAGAACTACTAATGTCTATGAAATTATACGATAAAAAATTACAAGACGATTCAAGTAGTGCATCAATATTTAAAGAATTAGGATTATAATGGAAGAATTAACAAATAAAACAAACCCGAAAATAGACGCTTCTAAAATAGAAACGTTAGAAGATGATAAGTTAATATTCAAATTGATGAATTTAACTGTTAATAAAGAAAACGTATCAGATAGTGATTATGAATCTTTAAAACATTTATTACATGATAATTAAATCACCATTTGATATTTTAAATCAATTAGGAAAATCTGCATTTGATGATATTTCTAATATGGATAAGAAAAGACACGCATTCATTATAAATAGAATGTTATCAAGAGCATTACCAGAAGTTTCATTGAATATGAATCACATGAGAGTTGCTCCAGAAAGTACCGTAGATTTTTGGAATCAAGCATTTAAAGATATGATGGCATCCCAAAGAGGAAGGAACATGTTAAATCACATTAGAAGTGTATATAGAGTTTCAATGGCAGGTGCTAAGAAAAAAACAAAGAAAAATATTGACAAAGATTTAGCAAAACAATATATGCAGATCAGTAAAATTGGAAAAAAAGAGTTTAAAGTTTTAGAAGATTATCACGAAAAAGACTTGGTTACATATTTAAAGAAGTTTTCTAAAATGTTAGAAACTACTAAATAAATTTTAAGTATGAAAATAAAAGAAAAGTTTTGGGTTGGGACATTTATTTCCCTATGGTTATTAGTAAGTACAGTAAGTACATTTCACGCAGTTGAATTTTTTGAATTGTCTAATAATCAATTTTTATCATGGGTATTAGCATTCGCATTTGAATTAGGTGCTATGGCATCATTAGGTGGAATGGTAATAGGTAAAGGAAATAAATCTATTATATGGATAATGTTCATTCTTTTAACGGCTTTTCAAATACATGGTAATATGTTTTATGCATGGACACACTCAGGTGATTTAACTAATTGGACAAACCTATTTGATTTAGGTGACGAAGATGTTAATTTCACCAAGCGTGTGTTTTCGTTTATAAGTGGTGGTATTCTACCGTTAATTTCATTAGGGTTCGTTAAATCGTTAATGGATTACTTGAAACCACAAGAAGATGTTATAAGTGAAGGAATAACTGAGGAAGTAATTGAGGGAATACCTGATGAAAAAAATAATAAACAATCATCATTTACTAAGGAAGAAATAGAGAATAACGAAAAACTGCGACACGAAGAAATATCAGAAATTGAATTTGAAGAAGTAAAAGATGATGTAAAAATTGATAATACAACAGGGAAAGTAAACATTTCTGACGAACCTTTAGAAATGAAAAAGGAATTTTGGTTAGGTCAAACAGATGAATCGCCTATTATTGAAGAAGTAAAAGATAGTGAGTTAAATACTAAGAGTGACCCTATTAACTTAGGTGATATTATTGATAAAGCGGAAAATACTGTGAATTCAATAGGTGAAAAATAATTAACAATAAATGTCAAGTACTACTAAATGTGTAATAAGAATAGATGAAAATGGACCAAGAGTTGAATCCAACAGTAACGTTATTGCAAGTGATTTAAAATTAACCCTAAAAGATTATATTCCAGAAGTAACCAATTGGACTACGTGGAATGGTATATTAAATGAAGGTGAAACGATAAGTATTTCGACACCATATAAATTCATTGCTCTAAGAGCAAGAAATGCTGGTAATAGTGTTGGTAGTACATTAAACCCACCAACAGGAGCAATTGATTTAACAAGTGCCTGTTTACCAGCAAATAATTCATTAGCAAGTAATTGTGGGTGTTCTGATGATTCTTCATCTTCAAATGAGGTATTACTTGATTTTAAAATGGATCAATATACAACCTATGAATTAGATAACAAAACAATTTATTCAACAAACCCTTATATTTTCGATTGTACAAATGGTGCAACCGCTTCTGGTGTAACTGGATGGTCAGGTTGTGTGATTAATAGTACAGACCCTTGTGGTGTTACAGGAGCAACAGGAGCAACAGGTGCAGTTGGAATCACTGGTGGTATAGGAGGAACTTGTATAATAGGAGCTACAACGGTAGCTGCACCAGCAAAAGGTGTTTATGAATATGCATTTGTTGGATTACTTAAAGATAATAATTTAGTAATCAAAACAGATGAAGCAGAATGTGACTATAAATGTAAGTTAGATTATTATGCTTATACAAAAACAGACAACGAATATATATTGTTTATTTGGGATGACACTGCCGGAAAATGGGTAATTGTTAGACTTGATGAAAAAATAAGTGATATTGTAACAAATAAAATATCATTTAATATCATTGAATTAATAGAGTGGTCTGAATCAGTATACTCTTATAAAAATAGTAATATAACAATGCCTGGTGTTACAGGAGCAACAGGTACAAATAGTTATGAAGGTTCTGTAACGGAATTAGATATTGATATGCCAGTCGAATTCAAGTTGAATAGTCTGTTTATAATGGAATCTAAAACCTTTACAGGGATAATTACATCGAGGTTAAATAACTTAGATGTTAATATAATGTTAGCAGTTTAATTTTAAATTTATATAAAGATGAGTAAAGAAGTGAAAAAAGAAAACACAAATCAAGCAGGTGCAAAAACAGTAACACAAAACGTTCCTGAAGGGCCACAACAAGTAACAAATTTCCACCAAGCAATTTCTGTATTGTTACAAGCCGCAGAAATAGGAAGAAAAGCGGCAATTTATGATTGGGAAGATAGTATTTTAATTGGACAAGCCGTTATTTTATTAACAGATGCTCAACAACAAGCACAAGAACAAGCAGTTGCTCAACAACAAAAACAGGAAACTCCTGTCCCAGAAACTAAAGAAGTTAATTTAGAACCTATTAAAGACTAATACATGAAACATAGAATAGTATTAACTATGATAGTAAAGAATGAAGAGCACGTAATTGAACGTGCTCTTAACTCTTGCTATAAAATGATTGATTCATATTGTATAGTAGATACAGGTTCAACAGATAAAACCAAAGAAGTTATTAAAAACTTTTTTGATTCAAAAGGAATCGAAGGTAAAATTGTTGACTTTGAATTTACTAACTATGAAGAATGTAGAAACAAATCAATTGAATTTGGGAAAGAATTAGGAGAATATGGATTCTGGATGGATGCTGATGAAGAACTAATTTTAGATAAAACATTCAGTAAACAAATTTTCAAAACATTTTTAAAAGGAAATAAATTTCCAGATCAATTAGTAATTGATGTACATTATGGTGCATTAAAATACCATAGAGCACAATTCTTTAAGTTTAGTTCAGATTGGTATTGGTATGGACCTGTTCACGAAGTTTTAACGAAAAATAAAGAAGGGTCAACTCAAATGCAATTCCCATTTGGTTATCATAAAGTACACCCTGATGGAAATTCTTGGCAAACTGATGACTTATCAAAGAAATATCAAGACCACGCAGAAATTCTTTTACAATATCAAAATGATAATGAATGGAAAGATGCTAGATGGACTTTTTATTTAGCACAATCCTATAAAGATGCTGCAAATATTAGACTATCAACTGATCCAAAAGATGAATTGGGAATTACACTTGTAAAGAAAGCGATTCAATATTTTACAGAAAGAGTTGCAGATAAAACTGGATTTCATCAAGAAATTTATTATTCTCAATTAATGATAGCGAGACTTCAATATCATTTATCATCTGATGATTTGATTTTGAATCAATTACTTAAATGTGAAGAACTAAATGCTGATAATAGAGTAGAGCACTTATTTAATATAGCATCATTTTTACAAGCACAAAGTTATCATAAAAGTGCATTGATGTATCTTAAACTTGGGTTAAAATATATAAAAGAAGGTACAACAAGTGCATTGTTTTTAGAACCTATGTGTTATGAATGGGCATTATATGATATGTATGGAGTTTCATTATATTTCACAGGTGATTTAGATGGATCATTAAAATATTTTAAATACACACTTAAAAAAATAAACAATGGAAACGCAACAAATATTGACATTGAAAGAGTTGAAAATAATGTTAAATCCGCTGAGAATGCAATTCAACAACGAAATCATACCCCTAGACAAAAAATCAGAATCTGATGATGATATACAATTCACTTGGGGTTCAAATGTTTTAATTCTATATCGTAGTCCAAATGGAACTATTTTCAAAAAGAATGGAGATAAAGATGATTTGTGTATAAAGATTAACGGATTTAATAAAGATTTACAAAATTTAACAATAGACGACACAGGGGTTTTAATGACTTTTTATAATGGATAAAAAACAAATAACATATTTCGACACAACTAATAAATTGTTACAAAATCTTCAGAATTGTACAAACAAGGACATAGATAATGCATTTACAAAGGAAGCTTTAAAGACATTAATAAATATAATGCAAACACAAAATTCTTTTATTGAATATATTATCAAATTAGAAGATAACATGGAGATAGTTTCTGATGATAAACAAATCATCAAAGGTATGTTGTGTTACATTAGAGGTCGAAAAAGATTTGGAAAAATTACAGACATTGATGAAGAAAAAGGAATTTATACCCTTAGAATTTTAGATTCTGACGAACAATTAAGAGTGACCAAAAGTCACTTTAATATATAGATTAAATAAAATACAAATTATTAAATTATGGCAAACGACAAAGAAGAAATTTCAGCTCAAGAAAGAGCACTAAGAGATATGGACAAAGAACCAAAAATATCTCAAGAAGACCAAGAAGGAATGGATGATTTAGAATCAGCAAACCAAACAAAACCTGTTGAAGATACAAAAGTTGTTGAATTAGGTAGAGCAAAAAGAATTGATTATACTAAACAAGATGTTGAAAGTACTAACTTAAAACATGGTTTTTTTAAAGTCAACCCAACTGAATTTCCATCTAAAGGTAGATTCTATCCAAATGGTATAACTATTAGAATTAAAGCTGCAACAGTTAAAGACATTAGAACATTTTCAGCATTAGATGAAGATAATCCTTATGAAGTTGATGAAGCATTAGTAGCATTGCTTAGTAACTGTGTAAGAGTTTCTTTTCCAGAAAGAGTTGGTTCGTGGAAAGATATTTTAGAAGAAGATAGATTAAATCTTATTTTAAGTATTAGAGAACTTACATTTGCGGAAGGTGAAAATAAAATATCATTCAAAGTAAAATGCGAATCTTGTTCAACTGATAATGACATGGATATTACAAATCAAAACTTCCAACAAAGGGATATTAACGAAAAACTTGAAAAGTATTATTCTGATGCACACAAACGTTTGAATGTTGAAACAAAACAATATGGTATAATTAACATAAAACCACCAACAATTGGTATAATGAGAGTTGTTAACAAATATATCAAAACATTACAAGAGAATAAAGAAAACTTAAAGGAATACTTACCGTTCTTAAAAACTGTTCCTTATATGATTGAAGAATGGAGAGGTTTAAGTGTTGATGATATGGGGAAATATAGAATTGAATTCCTTAGATGGAATACTAATAAGTTTTTAACCTATACTAAAATTGTAGAACTAGCACAAATTTCAGTTAAAGAAAAAATGATGAAACCATGTAGTAATTGTGGTGACCCAATAGAAGCAACGATTGAATTACCAACAGGTATTAAAGGATTGTTTATTGAGGATAATATTTTGGATGATGAATTAATCTAAAAATTCAAAAAGATAATCAGAAATGGTTATCTTTTTTGATTAAACAAAAAAAGAAATATATACAAATGAAAAGATTAAATGATTATTTAAACGAAGGTTCTAAAATACAAAATGAAATAAAATTATTAAATAAATCTGAAAAGTTTTGGGATGCTAAATTCAAAAAAGCAATTAATTTATTCCCTGAATGGAAAGATGAAAAAATTGTTGTTACTAATAGTATTAGAAAAGCATATAATGAAATGGTAATAGATGTTGTTAAAGGAGATAAAGGTTATGTTGAAATGCCTGGTAGAACATCAAACAAAATACATACTAAATTCGCAGAAGATATGTGGACAAAATTAAAAGGTAATGAATGGGCAAAGAAATATGCACTTGAAGACCACCTTGGTTGGTTAAAATAATTAATATGTTCGAAATTCGAGAATAAAGAAAAGACTATCAGCAATGATGGTCTTTTCTCGTTTAATTAAATACAATACAAATAATAGTATATGGCAACACCAATTGTTAGATTAAAACTTAGTGACATTTTTAAATCATTTCAAATAGATTTAAGAGGGTTTTATAAGAATAGAGTATATGTACAACACCATTTACATATACAACCGTCAGAGATAGATTCTATGTGTTATTATGAATATCAATGGATGCTTAAAGATTTAGTAGAAATGTTAAAAGAACAAAATGGTGACAAATCCACTAGTCAAGAAGAAACAAACAGTCAGATGGAAGATATGAAAAACAAAACAAGTAAGTACACGAAAGGGTTTGGTGGTAACAATGTGCCAAAATTAGGCAGTTTCAAAATGCCGAAGATGTAATTCTGATTAAATAAAAGAAAGGGAATCACTGGACTGGAATCCTATCCCTTTCTAAAATAAACACAACAATTATTTGTATAATTTAGAATGGTGCACACCATCTGGAAATACCCTACATTGGATGATTAAATAACATAACAAAGTTAGGTAATTTCAAAATGCCAAAAATGTAAAATAGTCAATTTAGATGGGTGAAAATTTAGTAGCAGGAATATTAAAGAATATTGAAAGAATGTCTGAAGTTAATATTAATGTTAATTATGACATTCTTTTAGGTATAAAAAAGAATAATATTATTCTTTCGAAAGTAATAGGTAAAGAACTTAGGATTCAAACAAAACTTTTAAAGGAAATTGTAAATAATTTAACAGGTAGTTCTGTTAATAGTTCACTAAAAGATATAGGTAATCAAACAGGAAATATTTTTAAACGCATTACAAAGAATTTAACAAGTGGTTCTGTTGGTGATTCGCCTATCAAAAAGAAAGAAGACACTTCTGATGACAGTTCACCAAAAAATAAGAAAGAAAAATCTTCTGGTCTTGCCTTAGCAGCGCTTGGTATTAAAAACTTTGCACTTATGCTTAAAAAAGGGGCATCTAAAAACGTTACTAAATTAGCAAAAGCAATCACATTATTAACTAAATCAGTAGAAGGGTTTGCAAAAGCTGTTAATAAAATAGACGAAAAAAAGTTTAAATCATTTATGGAAATTTTCTTGCCAATTGGTAAGAAAATTTTCATGTTTTCATTACTTATTGCACTATCAGCACCACTATTGATGATTGGGTTAATTACAACACTACCTTTATTGTTTTTGTGGGTTAAATTCTTTAATTGGATAGGAAAATCATCAAAGAAAATAAACAAAGGCGTAAAAATGCTTTTATTTATAGCATTATCAACTGCAGTAGTTACTTTAACTGTTTTAATGGCATCTTATGCATTAGGTTCACCATTAAAAACAATGGCAGCATTTGTCTTAGTTGCAGCATCATTGTTAATTTTAACTTTAGCATATTTCTTAATATCTAAATCTAGTAAAAGTTTAAAAACAGGAGTACTTACAATGTTAATGATGGCTTTAACTACCGCACTATTAGTAGCAATTGTTATTATTGCATCTAAGAATCTTGGAGGACCAGAAGAAACATTAATTGCATTTGGGTTAATCGCTGGTTCTTTATTACTTCTTGCATTTACGTTTTTCCTTATAAGTAAAGTTAAAGGTGATGTTATTGCTGGTTCAGTTGCATTATTAATAGGTGCTGTTGCTGTTATTGCACTTGCTACTGCAATGATAATATGGATGAAAGCAAATACAACATGGGAAGGATTAGCAATGTTAGGAGCTGCAATTTTAGGATTAGGTCTTGCTATGGTAGGGTTTGGTGCTGTTTCTGGATTAGTTATTCCTGGTGCGGCTGCATTAGTTCTTGCTAGTGTTGGTTTATTAGTTTTTTCATCTGCTGTAATGGTTTGGATGAAAGCAAAAACAACATGGGAAGGTATTGGAATGTTAGGAGCTGCAATTATTGGTGTTGGTGTAGCAATGGCTGGTTGGGGAGCAGTTGCTTTTTTAATCATTCCGGGGGCAGCAGCAATGGTAATAACGGCAGGTGGTTTGTTAATGTTTACACAATCACTTAAAAACTTTCAAGAAGCAAAATGGTCAACAAATAACACAGACAACTTGTTATATTCTATCGAAACTATATTAACAGGGTTCATTACTATATTTGATGATATATCATATAGTGACATTGCAAAAGCAATGTTTGGTGCTAATTTATTAGGAGATTTAGGAAATAGTATTAGTCAATTTGCATCCGGGCTAAGCGCATTTGCATCAGGTCAAGAACCCGAATTTGCAGTAAAAGATGGTAAACTGATTTTAGTTGGTACTAAACCTTTAGGGAAAGACTTAGGTAAAAGAGTAGGAGACACAATTAAAGCTTTGGTTGATCCATTAGTTAGTGATTCAAGTGTATTAGCAAATTTAGGTGCTGGAGCAGGTTTATTTTTTGATGGACCAATTGGTAATGGTATTGATTTATTAGGAAGATTAGGAAATAGTATTTCTGGATTTGCTAAAGGTTTACAATCTATGGCAGAATTAAAAATTCCTATATATGGTAAAAATGATAAAGGTGAATTAGTTGTTACAGGATATGATAAAATGCCTGAAGGATTTGGTGGTTTAGTTGGAAAGAATATTAAAGCTTTGGTTGATCCATTAGTTAGTGATTCAAGTGTATTAGCAAATTTAGGTGCTGGAGCAGGTTTATTTTTTGATGGACCAATTGGTAATGGTATTGATTTATTAGGAAGATTAGGAAATAGTTTAGCCGGTTTTGCAAAAGGTGTACAAGCGTGGGCAAAATTAAAAATTCCTATATATGGTAAAAATGATAAAGGTGAATTAGTTGTTACAGGATATGATAAAATGCCTGAAGGGTTTTCAACAAAAGTTGGGGATAATATAAAAATGATGGTTACCGCTTTAACAAAACCACTAGAAGATTTAGGTAAAAAAGATGGTGGGTGGTTTAGTTCATCGGATTACGAAAACGGATTAAAATTATTAGGAGAATTAGGAGCACCATTAGAATCACTAGCAAATGCAGCAGAAAAATTTAGTTCTGTTGATGTTGACCCATTAAAAGTTAAAAATGTTGTTAGTGGAACAATTAAATCCTTTGTTCAAGCATTATCTAAAGATGCTCTTAAAGGACTGGACGAAAAGAAAGGTAAAACAATTCTTGATGGATTTAATTACTTTGCGGATGCTGTAACTAAAATAGCAGGTAAAGATACTAAAGATATTGGAACAATGTTTACTAAAGTTAAAGATTCTATTAATACAATGGATTTAAAGAAATTAAACAAATTAAATGACCTTGCATATAACCTTAGTAAATTTGCTGAAAATATGAAAGGTTCATTTGGTGATTTAGAAGATGTATTAGAAAAACTATCTGATGTTATTAATGAAATGAATGGATTGCAAATTGCGGTTCCAAATACAACTAATCAACCTACTACACAAGTAACAAACACAACTCCTACTAATTCACAAAATACTGAATTTAAAACATTAGATTTGGGACCATTGTTAGCAGAATTAGATGACATCAAGAATGTGTTAATGTCTGGTATTGAGGTAGAAGTGAAAGGTAATAACCTAAGTTCATAAATCAGTTATAATTTCAGTTAAATATCATATAAGAACAAAATTGTATGTTATGAAAACAAGAAAATTAAGTTCCACTGATAAAGAAGAAGTGTCGGAATATTTAGAAAATATTATAATTAATTTAAAAACAAAAAATTTTATGGACAATCAAGGAAATTACTCTCAATTTAAAAAAGACATTTCGGTAGCGAAATTCAAAAATAATTCAACAAATCAAGGTGCAATAGTTAAATCTATTACAAGTAAAGATAATACTATCACAATTGTTCATGGAAGACCTGGAACAGGTAAAACATTTTCAGCAATCCAAGGAGCATTAAAAACATTTAAAAATGGTTCTTATAAGAAAATCTACTTAACTAAGTCCGTAAAGACATTGGATAATAAATCTGAAGATATTGGATTCTTAAAAGGGTCATTAGAAGAAAAGATTGCACCATTCATGTTTTCTTATGATTTCAACTTTAAACAAATCATAAGTCCAACAGTTTATATGGCAGCAAGAGAACAACAAGTTATTGAATTTTTACCTTTGGCATATATTAGAGGAATTGGTCTAAATAACTGTATAATCATTTTAGATGAAGCACAAAATATAAACAATGCTATTTTAAGGACTGTTTTATCGCGTATAGGACAAAATTGTAAACTTATTATATTAGGTGATACTCAACAAAAAGATAGTTCATCTGGACACACCTCAGGACTTGAGTTTTTAATTAAACATTTTTCAGACATAAAAGGATTCACTGTTATTGAAATGACTGCTGAAGATCAAAGTAGAGCTGATATTATTAATCAAATTGAAGATAGATACGAAGAATTAGAAAAAAAGGGTACTAAAGTAGGATAGTATTTAAAAAAGAGCATAAAAAAGGGAACTATTAATTTAGTTCCCTTTTTGTTTTTTAATTCTTATTAAGCTTGAATTTCTGTCCAGTAATCACTTCTAAAAGTAACTTCTAATTCCAGTGGATCACCAGAAGTATAATCTAATGGTAATTCTGGTAAATCCCCGTTGATGAAACAATCGTGGAATGTTCTTTGCCAATGCACATCTCCAACTCTATTATACATTGTAACGATAATTTTAGCATCAGCATAGTCTTTTTTAAGGCCCATTTCACCAGTAAGTGGATTATAACCTAATCTTTTCCAATCTCTTAAAGTATTGTAGATGTAATTTGAATTATCATCATTTAAGTTCATTGAAAAGTTAATTGCTAAATCAACTATTGTGTTTGTCGGAACAGTACTAAGGTGTGACCTTTTTGCTGTTTTAAATTCTTGTTCTACGGCTTCTTGTCCAAGTTCAGTAGTTAAACCACCAATACTTCTAACATGTTCTAAACACATTTCTCCACCACCAACACCAGGAGGTGGTAGTATAGTAATTTCAAATAAATTGCCTGCGACAAATTCATATTTGTTTACCGATGCCTTTGAATTTTTATAATGAGGTAAGTTCATATATTGTTATTTATTTTACTTTTCTTTTTAGTATTAAGATATAGCGAACTAATTAGTTCGCTATATCTTATTTAATCATTTATTATGCTACTGTGAATTCTCCAGCCGCAATTCCACCTGTTCTTAGAATAGTTACTCTTTGTACAAGTTTTCCTAAACCTCTTACAGGTTCAACTGCGATGTCAATAATACCCATATCATTATCAATAACTTCATTAGTATTATTTACAGTATTCATTATTGTTGAGAAATCATATAATCCACCATCATTCAAGATTTGTCCTAAGAATCCATCAACTAAAGTTTTGATTTCTAATCTTGTTTGAACTGTGTTAAATTCCCATCTGTAATTTTTAAGGATAGATTCAACAGTTTCTTCAATATAAATTAACAATTCTCTAACATGAATACTTGACAATGCTGATTTGATATTTTGTTGTGCTGTTTGGTTAGCATTAATTACGTTTCCGAAACCTCTACTTGGAACAGTTACATTCAATCCAAATGGTTCTACTGCATCTAATCCTTTTCTATCATAGATATATTCAACACCTACTATGTTATTTCCAGACAATACCCCTCTTCTTGGTCCTGCAATAATAGAATATGGTTGTGAACTTCTATATTTGGCCATAAAGTTATTTGACACATAAGCTGCTGGTGGAACTAACTTTGTAGATGGTCCTTCTCTCATTACTAAGTAAGGGTGAAAGAATCCAACATAGTTTGAACCTTGATTTAAACTTGGCAACGAGAATGTGTTACTTGGGTTAAAATCTTGATTACCTCCAGTTGCAACATATCTTGGGTCAAAATCACTTCTCGTATTTAACTTGAATAGTGGATTGATTGAATCATCAAATTGTTTAACAGATGGTGCATTTAAGATTGCAAATGCAAACTTTCTATCTCTACATAATGAAGATAATACATTTTTACTATTTGGTTCAATTAAACCATCAAAAGTATCAACAATATATCTAAAGATAATTGCTTCTCTATCTGCTAATGCAGAATATAATCCAGTGTTAGTTAAAACACCCATGATTTCATTTTGTCTTAAAGCAGTACCATTTGGTAATTGTGCTTCTCTCATTACAAACCCATCAAGTCCATGAACATTATAGTTAGTAACGAAATTTTGTACTGACTTATATCTTTCTACTTCATCGTTAGATGTTCCGAAATATACAGGGTCAATTGTTTTAACAGTTACAATTTGTGTAAGTGAATCTTCTTTTACAGAATCTATTCTTGTATATCTTGTATTTCCTGTTCTTGGGTCAAATTTAGTTTTAGTTGAACCATCGTCAAAACTTCTAATTAAGTATTCTTCAGGTTTAATATCACCTACTTTATATATACTAGTTCCACCTACACTATAAGTAAATTCATAGTCAGATATTTTAGTTACATTAAAGGTTTTGTTGATTGCACCTGCAATAGATTTAATATCCATTGTAATTCCAAATCCTGCTAAACTTTCTGGTGTTAATGTGTAGTAAGTTATCCCATGAGATAATTTATCAACACCTAACAATCCATCAAGACCATCGCCAGTTGATCCATCAGCAACTCTTGAAACGATTTCAAATGTTTCATAAGCACCACCGGCCACTTTTACAGTATCACCACTTGATAAAACACCAGAAATATAATCAATACCAGATTCCGCAGATTGTGTAAACACATATCCAGGAGTATCGAATACTTGGATAGCAACTTCATTATAAACCGGTAATGTTTCATCATTACTTAAACTATATGCAGAACCATCAATGAATAAAGATTCTGTTCCGGCTTCATTTAAAGGATAAATTTGAATACTGATTTTGTCAGTACTTAAAGATACATCTTTTGCTAATGCCATTGTTGTTGTTCCAGCAGTTGCACCATTTACACCAATAGTTGATGAACATTCGATGAAACTTACATTTGCAGCAACTGTTGTTGCCCATGATAACCATGTAGCATCATCAGCAAATAAACTTGTACCTCCTGTTGCAAAAGCATCAGTAGATGAAGGTGCATATATTGTTACAGTATCATATTTCCCTGTTGCACCTGCATAAGCAGCTGTATCTGTTAAAGATGATTGTGCATTTGCAGCACCAGTATAAGAAGTAGCACCATAAAAATCAACAGTGTTTGCTTCGAAATTTAATACCTCAGAATCGTAGTCTTCCGCAGAGTATGTTAAATCCTCAACTACTGTACCTAAGTAAGATAAGTAATTAATTTTATTTAAAGAAGATGAACCTTCAATTGTTCCACCTAACAAGTCAATTACTGTACCTGATAATAATGTAGAACCATCAAACAAATCATCATCAATTGAACAAAACAATCCGTTGAATGCAGTTTCTAAGTTAATTAAATCTTGGATATATAAATCAGTTCCGTCATTATCTTGGAAGTTTGGAATTAAAACTCCAATGTACTCACCTAAAGATATTACGTTTGGATTTTCTAATAATGAAACTAAACCATCTGATTCGTTTCCAACTGAATCTGTGTAAATTTTCTTGATACCATTAGTATCAAAGTAATCACCTAAAATCGGATCAACAGATAATTTTTCAAAATCAGTATAATCTCCTTTAATTACGTTAACTCTTACACAGTAATCATTAATGAAATCGGAACCATCCATAAATTCTGGAACATCTGCTTCACCATACCAATCATTTGCAGTAATATCAAGACCTTGAATTCTATCTTGTGTTACAATAACTGATATTTTTTTTCTACCAACGTTACTAAAGTTCAATAAAGACTTTGTGTAACCATCTTGGTTATTAATGTTTTTCAACGCCTTGTCTGTGTCTAATTTCCAGAACTTAGATGTGTTGAAGTTTCCTGATAAAGGAGCATAACCTGTTTTTTGGTTAGCTTCGTTTGCTGCAGTAGAAAAACTAATAAACTCAGTTGTATCAAGTTCAGAATCCAACTTTAATAAGTTTAATGCGATGATTGGAGAATCCAATAACATCTCACTAGCACTTAAATGGAAGTAAGAACCTTTTTTTTCTAATTGCTTATCTCTTTTTCCATATACACTCTCGAAGAATGCATAATCCTGACAAAATACCGGAGTATTGAAAGGTCCAACTTTACTAAATCCAATAATCAATCTGATTGTTGAAGTCGTAGTTGTTACGATTTGTGATTTGTCGAATTCAAATACATACACACCTGAACTCTTAATATTAGACAAATATACGGGTAAACTCATAATTTTAATCTTATTTTAGTATATTTAATCAAAAATAAACTAGAAATAGTTTGTATTTGTCAAATTTATCTCGTATCTTTATCGAAGGATAATAGTATTTGTAAAATAAATTAAAAAAATACCACATGAAATAAAATAAAACAGTATTAATATACATATAATAATTGTACAATTCACCAGGGGTAATATTAATACTCTTTGGGTAAATTGTATAATGAAGGGAATTAAATAAACAATTATAAACAAAGTAAAAATAAAGTAGGTAAGTATGAAAAAAGTAGGTAAAGTAAACATTAAATCATTGGGATTGAAATTCCAAGAAACAAAATCAGAAAAAACATTTAAACAATTATTTGATGCTTGTAAACCAGGTGCAATTAAATATTACTTAAAATTTAATAATCCTTTGGAATTATTAGAAGATTGTTATAATGAAACATTAATTGCAATCTGGAATGATATTGATAAGTATGATGTAAAAAAATACAGCATTAGTACTATGATATATTTGAAAATGAAACAAAACATCATTAGACATTATAAAAATGTAGGGGGTCAATATCAAAATTTAGATATTGATGAACCATCTGTAACTAATAAAGTATTAGCACAAGAAAGTGGTGATAATATTTTTGACTTACAACAAGAATATATTAAAGATGAAAGTGTTGAAACACTTTGGTGTAGTATTAAGACTATATTAAATAATGATATAAGTTACAATATATTATATGATAAGTATGCAAACAATATGAAATCAAAAGAAATTGCTGATAAATACGATACTAAATTACAAAACGTATTAAACCGAATTTTTAACGCAAAGAAAAAAATTGAATCTAACGAAGAAATATACCATGAATTCATCAAATAAATTTTTCAATTTCCTATTAAACTTAGGATATTGGCAAGAATACAACGAATATTCTAAACTAAAGAGTGTATTAACCGAATTTTTCACAACAGAAGATGATAAATTGCAACAAGCGTTTATCAAAAATTTTGATTATCCTGAAGATATGGTTGATGCACCCGTTAGGTTCGAACCAAAAACTGGAGATGTGTATTATACACTTAATTTTAAATCTAAAGAATTGTTTGAAAATTCTGGAACACAAGAAAAGGCACTATCTAATAGTTTAGTTGTTCTTGATAAGTTTTTACCTTTAGGTGTTACTCAATATTTAGAACCACAACCTCCAATACATATACCTGACACCTTTACCTTATTATGTTCATTAAGGGTTTTAACAGACACTACACCAAAGAAAACTTTGTGGAATACTGTTGGTTCAATATTCAAACCTTTGACAATTCTTTCAATATTAGGTATAATAATAGCGGTATGTGTAAAATATTTGATGCAATAAAATGCTTTAAATATAAAGACAATTACATTTATTCACAAACCTAAAAATTAATGGAAAAAACAAGTAACAATCCACCAAAAAATGAAGAAGGTGGTAAAACAATTCATTTAGACCCTCTTAGAGAAGAGGACTTAGAAGATAAAAGAAATCTTATAGCAGAAAATTGTTTCATAGAAATAGACATTGCTTTGAAAAGTTATTCACAATGTTTTGGTGAAGATTTTTCATACGATGAACTATCATTATTACATTCTACAATTGCATATATATTAAGTAGTCATGAAATAAAACATAAGTTATCAAATGTTGACATGGAACAATTTTCAATACCAAAGTCACCCTTTAAAACAAAAGAAGGAACACCTACTGATAAATTATTCAACTTAACAGAATCAGATAAAATTCACTATATTACTAATTTGATAATGAATTCTAAATTAGGATTTCACGAACTTAATAAAAGTGAATATTTTGAAAAAATGAATAAAGATTTGATGGTAGAAAAAAATGGTTTGTTATTTCAAACGAACATTATGTATGATAGAAGCATACTTTTATTAAACAATAAATATAGTAAATTAATCTTAAATATAAAATAAACAATGGGAAAAGTTAAAACAATTACAAAAGAAAAAAAAGTACAAAGAGTACTTGGTGGTGATATTGAAACTATGAAGTTAGAAGAACTACAAAAAGAATTTGATAAAGTAAAAGAGGTATATTCTACAAAGACATATCCTTTAACATTATCACAAAGTGCAATTTCATTATTATTAATGGAAATTTTACCTAATGTAGAATGGATAGGACAACAAGCATGGGATATTTTAGAAGCACAAAAAGTTATTGTAGAATTAAAACCTGATGTTGAAGCACAAATCACAACTGCGTCTGTAAGGTCAATGTTCCAATTTTTAGCAACTAACAAGTACAAAGGAGTTGATAACGTAATGGCAGTATCTGATTTATTAACACTATTAGCAACAATCATTCAAGGACCAATTCAAGAAGATGAACAAGTTTTTAGAGACGCTGGTTTCGAATTACAAGCTGCAGAATTAGGAATTTTACCTGAAAAAGCAATGGCAGATGCAATGTCAGCACAAGCAAATGGTGCTCCACAAGCATAAAAAATAAACTAAATTATGGAAAAGTTTCAAGCAAAGATTCCTTTCATAACATTAATCCTAGTGTGTTGTACGTATCTTTATACGTGCAACACTAATAGGAATGTTGGGAAAGTTATCAAAGAAAACAAAGAAATGTCATCATCTATTGATTCTCTAAAAACTGAGATCACTAACTTATCAGATAGTACTATTTCAGCCGAAGAATTTCAAATAAGATTAGAATTAGAAGGTTACAAAATTTCAAATAGAAATCTTTATTATAATAATGCTATTATTAGAACTAAAGTGAGACCTGATGATATTATGCACAAGTATAATGCTGAAATAGAACGATTAACAAAAAAATTAAAATAATCGTGAATATTGATAATCTTCTCAAAAAAATAGAGAAAGAATCTAAAGACCAAATAACTAAAAATAAAATAAAAATCAATAGGTTTGTTAGTAAGTATAAAGATGTAAGACAATGTTTCTATACAGATGATGAAAATGATGATTTATATAATTTTTTGTTTGATATGTCAAATGAATATAATTTATTGGAATCTGATGTATATTTTTTATATATCGAATCTAAATTTGATATATTCGGAGAAATATCAAATACATTTGAAGAAGACTTTGCAACTCACATTACATTAAGCGAAACCATTAAAAAAAAGAAAGCATGATTGACACTTGGAATATAGTAGAAAATGAAAATGTTAAAACAATCTGGAAAGATTTAGAACAAACAAACTACAATGAAATTAAAAATGTAGAAGAAACAATTGGATCAGAACCATATTTTTGTAAAAAAACAAACTCAGTAGTTTTTAAAACATCGGTTCCCCATATTAGAATGGAACGTGGACAAAATTATTCTGAACTTGAATTAATTTCAAGATATTTAACAACAGAAAGTAAATTATATGATCTGTTAAAAAGTTAATACAAAGAGCAACTAAAAGGTTGCTCTTTTTTATATCAATAAAATATTTTAAAGATAAATGTACTTTAATAAGTAAGAAATAAAATTAAGAACAATAATAAATTACACCATGAAAACTGAAGAAGTAAGAGATATACTAATAAAACTTTACAAAATTACAAAAACCCCTGTGACATTCTTTGATATTGAATCAACAGGAATAGATAAAATAACTGATGATATTATTGAATTGTATTTGTGTAAGTATGATGGTAATGAATTCATAGAAAGTGATTCATATTACAATACAAACGTTCCTGTTAGAGCGGAAGCATTAGAAAAACATGGAATAACAAATGATTCTTTGATAGGTTATCCATATTTCAGCGAATGTGCAAAAGATATATACTCAGAATACTTTTCTAAAGGAACTATATTATGTGGTTACTGTTCAAATAACTTTGATATTCCATTTATAATCGAAAAGTTTTTACAAGCAAAAATTACAAGTTCTGTTAATATCTTACAAAACAAAAGAATTGATGTTTATGATATTTATAGACAACTTTACCCAAACACATTAGAAGGTGTTTATGATAGAGTAGTTGGAGGTCCAATGGGTAATGCACACGAAGCTAAGACAGACGTTATTGCAACTATCAAAATCTTAGATAAATTAATCTCAACAAAAGGAGATTATGAATTAGTAACATCATCAGATACTATTGATACTGATAAATTCTTTAGTAGAGAAGGAAATTCAATCTTCTTTGCAAAAGGAAAATTAAAAGGTGAAAATGTTCTTAAAATGGATTCAAAAGAATCTTTAGGATTTTTAAGATGGATGACAAGAATGGATTCAATTTCGATTCATACTAGAACAGTTGCCAATAAATTAATAGAAAAAATAGAATCAAATCTTGCAGCAAATTTATCTGTATAAAAATTAGGTTATGTCAATATAAAGTTGTATATTGCAATATAAATTAAAATATACTACTATGACCTATTTTCTGTATTCCCTTTTTATGATTATTACCGGAGTTTTAATCTGGTTTCAAACAGTTGCCCCAATTAGATTTCCAGTGTTTTTAAGTAAATACACTTGGTTAGTTTATCTCTTAGGATTATTCACAAGTATTTTATTTGTAGAAGCATCCAAAATTGGGGCAACTATTTTTGTAAATCCATGGACACTTCGTTTCATGGCATTTGCAATTAATACCCTTTTATTTGCTACCCTAACCCAAGTAACAATGGGCACAGATTTTGACACTAAAACAATTGTATGTTTATTATTAAGTGTTGCAATAATATTGATTCAATGTTTTTGGAATTAAAGATTAAATAAAGAAACAAAGAATTTTTATGAAAGGAATAGATAAATTTAAAACATCTTTAAAGGTAGATAGAAAAATAAAAGAATTAGCATTAGCTGAAAACTTTGAAGATCAAGAAAAATTAGACGAAAAACTGATAACATTCGGTAAAAAAGCATATCCTAAATTTGGAAATGTAGTTTTATTAGCAGGTGGAGCAGGTTCTGGTAAAGGTTTTGTTAAAGATAAACTTATGGGAATTGAAGGTCAAGTGTATGATGTAGATGTTATCAAAGAACTTGCATTAAAATCTACATTAATTAAGAAAAATATTTTAGAAGAAACGGGTAAAGATATTTCAACATTTAATCTTAAAAACCCTACTGATGTTTCAACACTACACACTGTATTAGAAAAAACATTAGGAATTATAGGTAAAAGACAAGCAGCAAGATTTTCTGCTATTTTATTAGCACCAAAAGATAGAAAACCAAATTTAATATTTGATATGACACTAAAAAGTTTAAATAAACTAAGAAGTGTTTCGGGTCATATTAAAGACTTAGGATATGAAGATATAAACACACACCTTGTTTGGGTAATAAATAGCTACTCTGTTGCAATTACACAAAACAAAAGTAGAGATAGACAAGTTCCTGAGGAAATATTAATGGACACACATAGAGGAGCAGCACAAACAGCAAAAGATATTCTTGATATGGGTAAAGATATTAATAAATATTTAGATGGTGATGTTTGGTATGTATTCAATAAAAGAGGAGAAGATTCTACAATTGTTTCATCAGGTTCTGGTGGTTCATATATAGAAGATGCAAATTATATTAAAGTAAAAGAAGCTGGAAAAACTATTAATGCTAAAAAAGTAACATCCGAGGTTAAAACAAAAATAAAAGAGTATGTTCCACCAAGTAATTATTGGAACTAATAAACGTAATTATATAATAAAACCAAAGGGAACTAAAATATTAGTTCCCTTTTTTTGTTTTAATAGGTATAAAATTTTAAACAAAAATTAAATGGCAAAAAAAAGACTCAATTCAATTACCAATGAATAGGGAGTATCTATTCAACAAACAAGTAGACCAATCATCAATAGGAGAAGTTACACAATTCATTTTAGATGTGAATGCAGATGATGCCTACTTAAAG
>Ga0307935_1000026_pt1 | contig 77210 bp, 60 predicted proteins | sample OrgLakmetageno92_FD_201827 | JGI IMG/M metagenome (GOLD analysis project Ga0307935, IMG submission 201827) | Saline water microbial communities from Organic Lake, Antarctica - #92 | ecosystem: Environmental > Aquatic > Non-marine Saline and Alkaline > Saline | place: Antarctica: Organic Lake...
AGGTAATGTGCATTGATATTATAACCTATGGCTCCTGTGGTTTTGAAACTTGACGGCATGACAATAGGCATGTCATTGGTGTTCCTCATGTTAAGACCGCAAATATTACTTCCAGCACTAGTTCCTACATAACAGGTTCCTGCATATATTTTTTTACGCAGTAAGGACATTAGGTCCATGTCGTGAAGCCTTTTTACCAATACAAATGTGTTGCCGCCTCCAGTAAAAATAGCTTCAGCAGTATTTAAGGCTTCCTGTGGGTTTTCAAATTCGTGTATTCCTTTTACAGTGATAGAGGTCTTTTCAAAAGCATCTCTAACTCTTTCGGTGTATTCCTCATGAGAAATACCTCCGGGACGCGCGTAAGGGATGAACAGAAGTTGTTTGATATCATTTTCATGAAAGGCCTCTAATAGAGTGGGTAGTAAATAGGAAAGGTATTCGGTGCCATGAAGGGTAGATGTGCTGGCAATGATCATGTTTCTCATGGTTGATTCTCTAGGTTAAACATCGTTAAACTCTAACAATGATAGGATTATTTGTACGTTATTTGTGTAGATTAAATTGTTTTGACGTTTATTTAAGTCAACTGATACCTCCATATTATGAAAAAGATGTTACTGTTTCTATTGTTAGTCGGGGGATTGGTCAGTGCTCAAAAGGAACGCGTTCAAATACAGGGTGTTATAAATAGCACAACCAATAAGCCTTTGGAAGGGGTTACCGTTTTTAATTTAAGTTCTTTAGAAGGTACCGTGACTAATGAAGAAGGAGGTTTTTTTATTCATGCTCGAGAGGCTGATAAACTTTCTTTTAAAGCAGTACAATTAGAATCTTTTTCTTTAACGATTACAAAGAAAGTAATAGATGATAGAAAAGTTGTTATTTCTCTCAGTGAAGGTGTGAACCAGCTCGAAGAAGTAGTTTTAGTCGATGGTTTGATGCGTATTAAGGTTAAAAAAACGACCTACGTAGACCCTAAAATTGATGAGGTAAGCGAGTTTAACGTGAAAACAAGAGCTGTAGATCGCATGGAAAACACTATGTCTGACCGCATCAAACAACCAGAAGAATATGCCGTAAGGAATGAAGCTTTTAATCAAAGCCAGCCACGATTTAATATGAGTAATATATTTGGAGCACTTGCTTCTCTGGCGCTTTTGGGTACCCTTGAAGGACTCGATGTGAACACTGGTTCTCCGCCTAAGGTAGATAAGGAAAAGTTTGACGTTTATATTTTAAAGAACAAGTACAGTACAGAATACTTGCTAGAGTATTTAAAAATACCTGAAGAACACCTTTTTGAATTTATGTATTTTGCAAAAGATAACGGACTCAATGCAACAATGTTTGAAGCAGAAAGAGAGCTTGATCTTCTTCAATTTCTCTCAAATCAAGTAACTTTGTTCAAAGAAAAGAAAAATTACTCCAAAGAAACAGAAGGCTCCTCTCCTTCAACTAAACAAAAAAAGCAATGAAAAATAATTTACTTAAATATAGTGTTTACAGTTTGCTCGCTCTATTTTTATTCAGTGTGACCTCATGTGATAGCGATGATGACCTGCCCTCTGGATCTTCTCTAGTGCTCAACACATTTTCTTATGGGACAGATGCTACCAACTCATTTGAGTCTACTGCGGGCTATTATAATGATGTGGTAGAAGCGCAACAAGGTGTATATAGAACCGTCGCTTTTGTAACTGATGAAAATCTAACTTTAGATGTTAATAGTGAATTTCAAGGAATGGGTGTGCTATTAGATATAGTTCTTTACGGAAATCAGGAGAGTGCATTTCAAACAGGTACTTATAGAATAGATGCTGATCAAGACTCAGGAAATGCCTATGTTGCTTATGATATAGATTATGACTCTAATGATTCACTGAATCGCGGAGTACCGTTAATAACAGGTTACGTAAGTGTTACTCCGTATCAAACGGGATATGCCATTGAAATAGACGGAGAAGACTTAAATGGAGATCGTTTTCACGGTATCTATTTAGGCAACCTTACTTTATTATAAAAACGAAGATAAATTCGTCAAAATTGATCTTTCACGATCTTGTGTTTTTCTGATAGGAACAGCATACTTTAGTATGGATCTTAAAAAATTAAAATGCTCAAAAAATTAAAGTGCTTGCCTCTAGTAGTTATGGCTGCTATCCTACTGGTATCTTTCTCTAAAATGGAGGATACTAAGGTTTCTAGTAATTTCGATAAAGATGTTGAGCCGTTACCCTTTTCCTTCGACGAAATCCGGACGACCGGAAAAAGCGAGAATAACAACCTACATAAATACTATATATCGGTCTCTAACGCCACGTATAATAAAAGTGCCAAAAGCATGCAGATGGTGACCAGGTTTTTTATAGATGATATGGAGGACGTTCTCAATTCTAGAATTGAGAACCCTATCGTATTAGGCGATAAGTCTACCATTGAAGAGGTATACCCATTGTTAAAGAGTTACATAGCTAAAAAATTAGAAGTGCAAATCAATGGGGTGAATTCTATTCCTAGTTTTATAGGTGCAGAATATGAGTCAGATCAAATAGTACTCTATATAGAACTGCCTTCTCCAAAGATGCCAAAAGTAATAACGATGCGATTCAATGCATTTATAGAGCTGTTTGAAGAGCAGAAGAATTTGGTTCATATGAAGATCAATGGCGTGCGCCGTAGCCTGCTTATGGATAAAAACAAATTAACAGATACTGTAAAGTTTTAGTTAAAAGCTTTATAACTTATTCATTATTGTTAATTTAGCGATGATTAATTTAAACTAAACACATGAAAGCTATTAAACTATTGTTTATCAGTATGATGCTGGTTTCTTATGGTTCTTTTGCACAAGAAGAAGTTCAGAAAGAAGAGCCTAAGGCTGAAGAACATGCTAACATCAACAAATTCCGTCAGTTGTATCAGGAATTTTCTACACCTAACCAGTACCGCAGTGCCAGTGGTGCTCCTGGTCCTAAGTACTACCAGCAACGCGCTGATTATGAGATGGACATAAGATTGGATGACGAAAATCACCATATTTATGGTTATGAAACGATCACTTATACCAATAACTCTCCAGATGTATTGGATTATTTATGGGTACAGTTAGATCAAAATATGCGTGCTAAGGATTCTAAAACTCCTCTTATTGAAGGTGGTGGTGTACAGCCTTACATGCAACCAGCTGGTTTTGCAGGTGCTTATTTACAAGAGCCATTTGACGGCGGTTTCAATATCAAAAAAGTACTTGATAAAAACGGTAATTCTCTAAAATACATGATCAATCAAACGATGATGCGTGTGGAACTTCCAGAAAAACTGAAGTCTGGAAAGGATTTTGAATTTGATATCGAGTGGGATTACAATATTAATAACCACGTAGAAGGTCGTGGTCGTAGTGGTTACGAGCAGTTTCCTGATGGACACAGAGCTTATGTAATCGCGCAGTTTTATCCAAGAATGGCCGTTTATAATGACGTAGAAGGATGGCAAAACAGCCAATTCTACGGGCGTGATGAATTTGCATTGCCATTCGGTACTTTTGAAGTGAATATTACGGTGCCAGAAGATCACTGGTTAGACGGTACTGGTAAATTGACCAATCGTAAGGATGTATATTCTAAAACAGAAATAGCTCGTTATGAGCAAGCACAAAAATCTTTTGAGAATCCAGTAGTGATTAGAACTCAAAAAGAGGCTGAAAAGCTTGCCATGATGCCAGGGGCTAAAGCGATGAAGACTTGGAAATTAAAAGCAGATTATGTTCGTGATTTTGGATGGACATCATCCCGTCGTTACGTAGCAGATGCTATGGCAGTAAAAATAGGAGGAAAGGATATCATGGCAGTGTCTATATATCCGCCAGAAGGTAATCCTTTATGGGAACAATGGTCTACAAAGGCTGTCGCTCAAACATTAAAGTCTTATTCAAGAATGACTTTTGATTATCCATATCACAAAGCCATTTCGGTACACGCAAAGAATCAAGGGATGGAATATCCTATGATATGTTGGAACTATGGTCGTCCTGATACGGATGGAAATTATTCTGATCGTGTAAAATTTGGTATGATTTCGGTAATTATCCATGAAGTAGGTCACAACTACTTTCCGATGATTGTAAATTCTGATGAGCGCCAGTGGACATGGATGGATGAAGGTCTAAACACTTTTGTGCAGTATGTTGCAGAGCAAGATATGGGAGAAAATTACCCAGCTTCTATAGAAGGATTAGATGCCTATCCATCTAGACGTGGGCCAGCAGCTAATATTGTCCCTTATATGGCCGGAGATCAAAGATATATTGCTCCTATTATGAGTAAAGGTCTCAACACCTACCAGTTCGGTTCTAACGCTTATGGTAAGCCAGGTACGGCTCTTAATATCTTAAGAGAAACTGTAATGGGACGTGACTTATTTGATTATGCATTCCGTACGTATTCTCAAAGATGGATGTTTAAACACCCAACACCAGAAGATTTCTTCCGTACCATGGAAGACGCTAGTGCTGTAGATTTAGACTGGTTCTGGAGAGGATGGTTTTATACCACTCAGTTTAATGATATGGGGATCAAATCTGTAGAAAAGTATTTTGTTTCTAATGAGAAAAATCAAGCTATGAAAGACTTGATGAAAGCAAGAAATATAGATGATAGTAATATACCTGCTTTAGTTTATATGGTTAAAGAAGGAAGTGCTGACTATAATGATGATCTTAAAGGGAAAGAACCTGCTGAAGTAGTAGGAGAGTTGAAAACCTATATGATGGATAACTTTACAGCGACAGAAAGAGCCGCTATGAAATCTCCTAAATTCTTCTATGAAATAAAAGTAGAGAAGCCAGGTGGATTAGTAATGCCTATCATAATAGAGTATACTTATGCTGACGGTACAACTGAAACGGTTACGCACCCAGCAGAAATCTGGAGGTTAAACGATAAAGAAGTAGGATTAAGCAAAGCAAGTACTAAGGAAATTACTAAAATAGTAATTGACCCTAAACTAGAAACTGCAGACGTGGATACTTCTAACAACACATGGCCAACTGCTGCTGAGGTAAGCAAGTTTGACCAAATGAAGAAGTAGGAAATACATTTCTTAAATAATTTTAAAACCAGATTCACAATGAATCTGGTTTTTTTTTGTTATCCATTTAGCTTGAATTGGTTATTTTCATATTTAAATAGTATCATTAATAAATATCTTTGCGGTATGAAGTACACCTCCTTTTTATGTTTTCTCTCTATTCTCTTTATTTCTTGTAATGATCCTTCCCTAGATCAACAAAACAATGAAGCTGATGGAATAGTAGAGCCTATGCCAAATCTGACCAGATTGAGCAGTATTCAAATAGCCCAAGATGTAACGACTAACATGACAGAAAATGTGAGTATCGTCTATAATGAAGAGGAATTAATCAGTCAAGTCTCCTTTACTGGGGCAACAAATGTGGTTTATGATTTTGAGTATACGGCTAACAATAGATTGGTAACAGCCACTAAAGCAGCTGGAAGTACTATCATATATAATTTCACCTATACCGACGATTCTGTGTTTCTAGATTACACAGATTCAAATGGAGAACAGGTGGAAAAACAACTTTACACCGACATTCAAAATAGGATTGCTAGAGTAGTCACTAGGATTACAAATGGAGCTGGTATTGTTTCGCAAACGGAAGATTTGCGTTATCAATATACCGCAAACTTCAATGTGGATCGCATCAATCGTGTAGATACAAATGGATTTACTATTATAGGGTACACGGAGTTTACCTATGAGTTTAATAACAACCCATTTAAGGACATGAATGATGTTTTACGTCTTATTATATTTCCTAAATTCGTTCCTTATACAAGATATTTACCTAACAGTAGGATAGATTACACGGCCGTATCTGGTAGTTTTGTGCCAGATCGTTTGTTCTCCTATAGCTATACACTGCAAGAGGATCAATTTCCCAGTTCTCGAGAAATAACTAAAACTGAATCTGGCACTAGCACTACTATATTTGAATTTTTTAATTATCTATAGGTCCAAACTCTAATTAAAAATTGTCCTATCGTATATTTGCACTATGAAAATGATACCTTTATTTATCAGTACTCCAGAGCTCATGATAGTAGGCTTAGTAGTGATATTAGTCTTTGGCTCAGATAAGTTGCCGGAAATTGCTCGTGGTATAGGTAAAGCGATGAAAACAGTGCGAAATGCAACTGATGACATTAAAAATGAAATTGCTAAAAGTGCAGACGAGCACGGATTCAATAAAGACGTCAAAGAAATTACTAAAAAAATAGAAGAAGTGAAAGACCAGATAGAAGACTCGGGGTCTATTAAACGCAAGTTCTAAATGTTAGAATCTCTTGTAGAAATTGATCAGGATATTTTAAGATGGGTCAATGGATTTTGGATAGGGAAATTTCAATTCTTTTGGCTTTTTGTTACCCGTATAGAAAACTGGTTGCTACTTTATCTATTTTTCTTTTACCTTCTCTTTAGAAAATTTCAAAAACCAGTGAATTACATCGCTTTATTAATGTTGCCGCTGCTTGTTTTTGTTACTTTATCGCTAACCAATCTTGTTAAAAATACTGTGGAACGGTTGCGGCCATATAACGACCCATTATTAAGGGACAGCATCCAAGTCTTACAAGAGCCAGAAAGTTTTAGCTTTTGGTCGGGTCATAGTGCCGTGAGTTTTGCGGTGACTACATTTATAATACTAGCATTAAGAACAAAAGCAATGACAAAGTGGGTCTTGCTTTTCTACCTCTGGCCAGTAATTTTTGCACTTTCCAGAGTGTTTATAGGAGTGCATTACCCCGGAGATATTGTTGTGGGAATGCTGGTAGGTTTTCTTTTGGGCTGGGGATGTTTTATGCTATTTTCTAAAATAGAAAAAAGACTACAACACTCGGCTTAAGGTAAGTCCGTCACGAACTGATAAAAGTACTGTTTGCAATCGGGCATCTTCTTTTAATAGCTTATTGTATTCCAGTAGTACAGGTGTTGATTTGTCCTTTTCATTCAGATCTTCCACCACTTTACCATGCCATAAGACATTGTCAGAAATGATCAAACTTCCAGCGTGCACTTTGTCCATAATAAGATGAAAGTAGTTCACGTAATTAGGTTTATCAGCATCTATAAAAATGAGATCAAAAGTTCCTTCCAGCTCTGGAACCAATTGTATCGCATCACCTACTTTTTGAGTTATGGAAATATTATGGTTTCCGCTTTTGCGAAAGCGCGCAAAATATCCAGCAGCAAAATCTTCCAGCTCTTCATTGATATCAATCGTGATCAGTTCGCTATTTGCCGGCATTCCTTCAGCAATGCAGAGTGCAGAGTAGCCCGTAAAAGTGCCTATTTCTAGAACGCGCTGAGGCGCTTTCAAATGGGAGATCATGCTCAACACCCTTCCTTGATAGGGTCCAGACAACATGATAGGTTGTAATACCTTTTGATGGGTTTCTCTGGCGAGGTCTTGAAGGATTTGTGGTTCGTCTTCAGAATGAGCGACGATGTAATCATCAAGGTTTTGAGGAAGGAAAAACATAGGCAATTATTAGAACTACAATAGTACGAACTCTGTGCTAATTTTATTTAACAGCAACTACTTCTATTTCGATTTGAGCATCTTTTGCAAGCCCAGATGCGGCAAAAGTGGTACGAGCAGGCTGATGAGTAAAATGCGTTACATAGACTTTGTTAAAAGCATTAAAATCTTTAATATCCTTTAAAATAACACTCACTTTTATTACTTGAGAAAGGTCGCTATCGTGTAATTCTAGTACCTCTCTTATGTTTTCTATAGCTTGTTTTGTTTCTGGAACAATACCACCATCAACTAGTTCTCGTGTGTTATGATCCATACCTATCTGACCAGATAGAAATAAAAAGCCGTTTGCTTCCACTGCATCGCTAAAAGGGGCTTCTGCCTTTTCTGGATAATGAGATTTGTGGAATTGAGGAGATTCTTTGCAGCTCGATAGGCAAAAGCTTACCAAAATCAACAGTAGTACGTTTTTTTTCATTTAATCTCTTTTAGGAATTTGTAAATGTATATGATCATCATGCCTTACTGCATGACAGCCATGGTATCTAATTTTACTTCGTTGGTAAGCCGGTAATTTATCTAATTTTAGGAGGGGAATGAGATGCGGTTCTATAAATATCTTTTCTACTGATAATAAAAGCATTTCTTCAATCAAGAGCTTTGTAAAGGCTTCGTCGATGATCAATTCCTTATGCACGTTCACACCTATATATGTAGCATAATCATACTGCCAGAAACCAGCATCCATACATTTTTGAGCTTGTGTTAATTGATGATCATTGGGTTCTACATAAACACCATAGCCTAAAAGAGATGGTGTCCTGTCCACCAGTTCTCCTTTTTTATTTTTGTACTTAAATGCAATATCTATTTTGCGGCCATCATCATGGCTTAGATGCGGTAGTAGTGGAAAACCGTCGATAAAAGGAAAGCCTGCATCTAGATATACCAATTTATTTGAAGAGCTTCTTTTGTAAAAACTTTTAGATGCCTGATGTAGGTATTTATATAAATCCTTATGCACATAATTACGGCACAACAACACATAGCTTAAATTATGAGGACCGATATGATCGTTAAAAACAGGAAGTGCTCTTCTGTTATTTAAGGGAGCAAGAACGGGTGTTATAAAGAAGACGCAAAGCATATACACTAGAGAGAAACTGAGAATTCGCTTCCTTTTATTCCAGATGGACTTGCGATACTTAAAATAACTAAAAACTGCGATCCAAATCAGCCCGCCCACTTGAGTAATTAATGTCAAAAGAACCACGATGAAGATGTGAAGAAGTGCTTTAAAATATTTCAAAAAGAGAGATTTATAGATGATCAATGATCGTAACTCATTCTATGGGCATCCAGTTTGATAAAGATAAACAGTAAAATGGTGAATCCCATGAGTCCGCTACCCCCATAACTCATGAAAGGCAAAGGTATTCCTACGGTAGGCAAGAGTCCTATAACCATTCCTATGTTCACAAAAAAGTGAAGGAAAAATATTCCGGCGACTCCGTACCCATAAACTCTCGCAAATTGATTGCGCTGTCTCTCGGCCATGATGATGACTCTATAGATCAAGAGCATGAAAAGTATGATGGTAATACTGGTCCCTAAAAGTCCAGATACCTCGCCTATGGCGCTAAAAACAAAATCAGTATGCTGTTCTGGCACATAGCCACCTCTAGTTTGTGTGGCCTCTTCCAGAGGTTTTCCTGCCCAACCACCATTTCCTATAGCGATCATGCTTTGGTTGATGTTGTAGCCTATTCCCGCGTCGTCCTGCACTCTGCCCAACACAATATTGATGCGGTTTCTGTGCCTTTCTTCTAGAAGATTATTAAAGATATAGCTGGTAGAAAACGTATAAGCGACACAAATTACTGTAGCTATTACAAAAAGATGTACCCGAGGTCTCGTAAGTCGTTTTTTGTGTTTCCGCTTTCGCGAAAGCAAATAGATAACAGTAATAATAACCACAATAGCCAGTATGATCCACCAAAGATTAATGACTAAAGCACCTAGGAATAATACCACTGCGATAAGCCCTAAACTCAAATACCAAAGCGATAATCCTTCTCTTTGTAATGCAAAGAAAAAAGCGGTGTAAATCAAGGCGCTTCCAGGGTCTGGTTGGGGTATGATCAAAAGTGCAGGTAAGGCAATAATCCCTGCGACGATCATAAAATCCCTAACATTTTTTAAGGAGACATTAAGTTGACTTAAAAATTTTGCAACGGCAAGAGCGGTAGCAAATTTTGCAAATTCACTAGGTTGGAAGGTAAACGGTCCTATGGGATACCAAGATGTGGCGCCATTTACTTCTTTACCAAAAAGGTAGAGACCAGCAAGCGAGACCAGTGAAATGACATAAATAAGCCCAGCAAATCGTTCGTAAAACTTAACCTCTATAGATAGTATGACAATGATGAGTAAGGCACAAACTCCTATAAAAAGGAATTGTTTACCGTAGACTTCATTGATATCGGTGATAGAAGTATATTCTATAACTGGAGCAGCGCTATAAATACTAAGCAATCCAATAAAAACTAGTGCAGCATAGATAAGTATTGAGGCAATGTCATACTTGGGTTTATCTCCTATTCCCATATTAGTCTAGGATATTAGGCTGAAGGCTGTCCAAAAGTTGTCGCAGGTTTCTTTCCTTTTCTACGGTAATCAAGCCTTGATCTATGGCTTCATTAACCTCAAAAGGTTCTTTGCCCAATTTCTTTGCGTATTCATATTCAAGGCTATGAGTAAGCAAGTAATCTTCAAGATCGGTTCTTGTAATATCACCTTTAAGGTGTTTTTCAATTACTAAACTGGCCATTTTAGCCGCATACCTGGAACCCCAGTAGCCGTTTTCAATAAATACCGCTACCGCTATTTGTGGGTTGTCTTTAGGAGCAAATGCAATAAATACCGAATGGTCTGTGAGTTGCTTGCGCTCTCCATTTACTTTGGTAAAATTCTCTACAGTTCCCGTTTTACCACAAATCTCAATTCCTGGAATTTGAACGTATTTTGCTGTTCCAGAATGATACACTTCATTCATTCCTTCTACAACAGGTTCAAAATGTTTAGTATCTATAGTGGTGTAATTCCTCTTGGTGTATTTGGGATTTTCAATGGGTATGCCATTCATTTCTTTAATAATGTGTGGTCGGTAAAAATAACCTCTGTTAGCTATAGCAGCGGTCATATTAGCCAGTTGTATAGGTGTTACAGCAATTTCTCCTTGACCTATGGCATTAGAAATAGTCGCAGGAGCATACCATTTGTATTTATAACGGGAGGTGTAATAATCTCCATCAGGTATCCTTCCAGGCTGTCCTACTGGTAGATCATAGCCTAAGAAATCACCCAATCCAAAACTAGCTACATGATCGTGCCAGATATCCATTCCTTTTGCTGGGTCTTTTTCATTTTCAATGATTCTCCTGTACACTTGAGCAAAGTAAGCGTTGCAGCTCTCTGAAATTCCTCTATTCATCGCCAGCGGACTAGCGTGTGAGTGACAACCCAGAGGCTTTCTACCGCCGTAATTATACCCATGATTACAACTAAAGCGTTCTTGTGGTGTCACAACACCTTCTTGCAGTGCTACTAGTGCATTGATTACTTTAAAAGGAGATCCGGGCGCATACTGACCTTGTAGGACCCTATTGACATCTGGAAGTCTTACGGTATCTCTCAAAATAGCATTGATGTTTTTGGAGCGATCGCGTCCCATTAAAAGACTTGGATCATAATTAGGAGCAGTTACTAAAGTCAAGATTTCACCCGTTTGAGGTTGGATCGCAACGATGCCTCCACGTTTGTTCATCATTAACTTTTCTGCGTATTCTTGCAATTCTCTATCTAGAGTTACGGTAAGGTCCGTACCCGCGATAGGAGCCATGTCACTGGAGCCACCTTTATAGGATTCTATAGCGCGACCGTAATGATCCCTGGTGTATTTTTTATAGCCTTTTATACCCCTTAACTCTTCTTCATATTGAAGTTCAATACCGCTTTTTCCAGCGAGGTCGCCCTGAACGTAGTAATCGTCATTTTTAATACTGTTTTGATTTACTTCTCTGATATATCCCAAAACACTGGCGCTGTGATCCACCATGTACTTGCGTAAGGATCGTCTTTGAATATAAAACCCTGGAAATTTTCTAAGCTGTTCCTGAAGCGGTGCATACTCTACTTGAGTGAGTTGAGGAACGATGACACTGGCTTGCTTAGTAGACCATATGCTAGCCGTCTCAAGTTTTTTTTCTAGCCTTGATTCGTCAATTTTAAGCAATTTAGCGAGTTTACTTATGTCTACATCTCCAGTTTCTCTAGGGATCACCATAACATCATAAGCAACTTGATTAGCTACCATTAACTTGCCGTTACGGTCGTAAATAAAACCGCGCTCTGGATAATCGTAGATTGTTTTTACGGCATTGTTCTCTGCTTCCAGTTGCAATTCGTCAGATAGAACTACCTGTAAGTAAACCATCCTTCCTAGAAAGGTGATACCTACTAAAGTGACAATGGATAAAAGCAGTAATTTTTTCATGCTTTAATTCGAGGTTTTAAAAGGAGTAATAATAGACTGTTTAATACTAGTGACGCAAGTCCTACGCTCAACGTTAGTTTTAAGGTATAAAGTATTTGCGAAGTGTTAAAAATGACTAAGCTATAGAAAACAATATGATGAACACTAATACATAAAACCATTAATAATACAAGTCTGTCAATAGGTGTTCTAATAACTTTCAAGTTTTTCATTTTATAACTTTCTCCATAAACCAGGCGCAGCCAAAAAGGTCTCGTAAAGGCTAGGGTCAAGCAAGCAGCAGCATGTGCACCACCAGTATCTTGAAAAGTATCAAGAACAATGCCTAGAGCAAAAGCGAGTATCATAAAACTCCAACTTTTGTTCTCGACAGGAAATAATATAATGAAAAGAATATAAATCATCGGATTTATATAGCCCAAAAAATTAATCCGATCAAACAAGAATATTTGTAGCACAAGCAAGCCTACAAAACGGAGAATATTATTTAAAAGAGTTCTATTCATTGTTTCCTAAGGTATCTATGACTTGTAATGCGGCTCTATCTCTATTCTTAATGACGTTTACATAGTCCAAATCGGTCATGTCATTAAATAACTCTACATCAATTTTATATCGAGAACCGTTTTCAATTAGTCGCGCGTCTTTGATGCTCCCTATTAAAATATGAGCAGGAAACACAGTGGATTGTTTTCCAGTTATGATGGTGTCGCCTTTAGAGACTTTTGCAAGTCTAGGCACATCTTCTAGGCTCATCATGTATGGGTCATTACCGCTCCACTTTAAAGACCCTATGGTAGAAGTTCCCTTTATTTGAGCATTCAAAGAGACTTGTGAGTTTAAAATAGAAATGACTCTAGAGAAATGGGTACTGCTTTTGTCTATGACACCTACTATTCCGTTAGGAGATATCACCCCCATATCGGAGCTTATTCCTTGATCAGTTCCTATATCTATGGTAATGTAATTATCTGATTTGTAGAAATCGTTTTTGATAACTCTCGCCGGGAAAATACGGTAAGGAATGCTATCTGAAAATACGAATGTGGATTCTTTTCCCAGAAGCGTATCGGCTATGTCTAGAAGTTGCATTCTTAAAAGTGCATTTTCTTCACTCAACTTATTATTTTGATTCTTCAGATCGAAATAATCAAAAATTCCGTTTCTGGTGTTCAATAAGTTTCCAGTAACATATCCTGTGGAATGTATGGTCGTATTGCGATGGTAATCATGCGTCTGAATAGTAAAACTAAGAGCAACGACCATTAAAAACAGATACAACAACAAGTTTCTGTACTTGATCAGAAAATTGATTATTTGTTGCATGTGGTTAAGTCAATAAGTTTTTAGACTAAGATTTTAGTACTTGTTAGCCAGTACACTTTTATATTTATCTAGATTTTTAAGAGTAATTCCTGTACCGCGTACAACAGCTCTTAAAGGATCTTCAGCAATATAAACGGGCAAGTCTGTTTTTTGTGACAGACGTTTATCAAGTCCACGTAGCATAGAACCACCACCGGCAAGATAAATCCCTGTATTATATATATCTGCAGCTAGTTCAGGTGGTGTTTGAGATAAGGTTTCCATGACCGCATCTTCTACACGTAGAATAGATTTGTCCAGCGCTTTTGCTATTTCTCGGTATCCTATTTTAACTTCTTTAGGTTTTCCTGTTAAAAGATCACGACCCTGTACGCTCATTTCTTCTGGTGGTACCTCCAAGTCTTCTGTTGCAGATCCTATTTGAATCTTAATTTTCTCAGCTGTGCGTTCTCCTACATAAAGGTTGTGTTGTGTACGCATGTAGTAAACGATATCATTCGTAAATACATCACCTGCAATTTTAACCGATTTATCACAAACGATACCTCCTAACGCGATAACTGCAATCTCAGTTGTTCCACCACCTATATCAACAATCATATTCCCTTTAGGCTGCATGATATCCACACCTATTCCTATAGCAGCTGCCATAGGTTCGTGAATGAGATAAACTTCTTTACCGTTCACTCTTTCAGCACTGTCTTTTACAGCTCGCATCTCCACTTCGGTAATTCCAGAGGGAATACAAATAACCATACGTAGGGAAGGAGTAAACCATTTTTTCTTCAAAGCAGGAATCTCTTTGATAAACATAGAGATCATTTTTTCACTGGCATCAAAATCTGCAATCACACCGTCTTTCAATGGTCTGATCGTTTTGATATTTTCATGGGTTTTGCCTTGCATCATCGCTGCCTCTTTACCTACGGCAATAATTTTACCAGTTGTTCTATCCCGCGCAACGATAGATGGACTGTCTACAACGACTTTGCCGTTATGAACAATGAGCGTATTTGCCGTACCGAGGTCGATAGCAATATCTTCTGTAAGAAAGTCGAAAAATCCCATAAATGAGCAGTGGAAAAACGTTAATAATTAGGGTGATGTAAAGTTACTACAATTCTAGTGTTTAAAATGCCTTGTACCTGTGAAAACCATCGCAATATTACTTTTATTACAGTAATCGATAGAAAGTTCATCTTTAATAGATCCACCAGGTTGGATAACAGCTGTAATTCCCGCATGATCAGCGATTTCTACACAATCTGGGAAAGGGAAAAATGCATCGCTTGCCATAACGGCTCCTTTTAAGTCAAACTTAAAGGATTGCGCTTTATGAATGGCTTGGTTTAAAGCATCTACACGAGATGTCTGACCAGTTCCACTGGCACAGAGTTGTTTGTTTTTTGCAATAACAATTGTGTTTGATTTAGTGTGCTTACACAACTTAGAAGCAAATAATAAATCTTCGATTTGTGCTGCAGTTGGAGCTAATTTTGTCGCGGTGTTTAAGTCTTCTTTCTGATCTGTTTTTAGATTAGGGTCTTGAACTAAGTATCCATTTAAAGAAGCACGCACTTCCAGTTTGTTGGTGTCTCGCTTTCGCGAAAGCGCTCCTTCAACAAGCTCTAACATAATTCTATTCTTTTTCCCTTTTAGAATTTCTAATGCATCGCTGGCAAAAGATGGAGCAATCACCACTTCACAGAATAATTTATGAATCTCTTGAGCCGTTGCAGCATCAATTTCTACATTGGAAATCAAAACACCTCCAAAAGCAGAAACTGGATCGCCAGCAAGTGCATCAACATAAGCTTGATGAATCGTCTCTCTTTGTGCCACACCACAAGCATTATTGTGTTTGAAGACACCAAATGTTGGAGCGTCATTTACAAACTCACTCATCAAATTAACAGCTGCATCTACATCGAGCAAGTTGTTGTACGATAGTGCTTTGCCATGATGCTTAATAAACATTTCGTCAAAGTCACCATAGAACCATCCTCGTTGATGTGGATTTTCTCCGTAACGCAGAGGCATTACCTTTTGCTCGCTTATTTTAAGGGCTTTTTCTTCAGAATTACCAGCAAAGTAGTTGTAAATCGCACTGTCATAATGAGAAGAAATATTAAAACAAGTAGCAGCAAATCTCTTGCGCTGATCTAGAGTAGTCGTTCCTTTACCAGATTCTAGTACTTCTAATAAATTAGAATAATCAGCTACAGTTCCTACACAAAGAGTATCCTTATAGTTTTTTGCACCAGCGCGTATTAATGAAATTCCGCCTATGTCTATTTTTTCTATGATATCCTGCTCTGTAGCGCCACTAGTAACCGTCTTTTCAAAAGGATACAGATCTACAATGACCATATCTATTTGAGGAATGTTAAACTCTTCTAATTGTGCTTCATCACCTTTATGATCACGTCTGTTTAAAATACCCCCAAAAACTTTTGGGTGCAATGTTTTTACACGACCTCCTAAAATCGATGGATAGGAAGTGACCTCTTCAACAGGAACGACGTCTATACCTAGGTCTGTTATAAACTTTTCAGTTCCTCCTGTAGAATAGATGGTAATGCCTAGATCGTTCATTTTATGAACGATAGGAGCGAGACCTTCTTTACTGAATACAGAAATTAAGGCACTTTTTGCGGTGATGTTACTCATGATGTGTGTTGTTTTGTGTGGGAAAGTGCAAAAGTAATTAATTGAATCGGTTTAAGTTTTTTAGAAATTGTAATTAATTAAGTCTTTTATGAACTAATAATAATTGGGTAATCATTTATAATACTGTTTAAATATGTTGCAGCTACTTGTCACAAAGTAGGTAGCACGCACAAAGAATAACAATAATTTATCAAATTATCTCAATGGCATCAATAATAAATTTTAGTTTTACAGAGAATTAAAGAGAATGATTCCATATTTTAGCAAACCCTTTTAAACATTTAGAGATGAAGATAAAAATTACTTTAGTTGCAATGCTTTTCAGCATGCTATTTATGACCGCTCAAACTGCAGAGCAGAGAGCCCAAATTGTAAAAGCAAACAATCAAGAAGAATTACAAAACTTGATAGTGGATTTGAAAGCTAAGAACTTAAAAGATCAAGAAAAAGTTTTAGAGTATTCAAGAGCTAACAACATTCCGATATTTAGAGAAAATCAAGATGGATCTTTCGATCAATTGATGAGGATTACAGATGCAGGTGTTCCTGTTTATTACAGTATTGATAACGTGGATGCAGCGATCAGTACGAGAGCAAATAGGTTACATAATGGTAATTCTTTGGGTCTCAATATTGAAGGTCAAGGGATGACTGCATATGTTTGGGATGGCGGGCCGACAAGGATTACACACCAAGAATTTGGGGCAATCGCTGGGCAAAGAGCTAGTAGAGGAGATGCTCCTTCTACTTTAAATAATAACAGTTTTCATGCTACCCATGTAAGCGGTACCATTGTAGGTTCTGGAGTTAATGCCTCAGCAAAAGGTATGGCGCCACAAGCACAAGTAGTTACCAGTGATTGGACCTCTGACACTTCTGAAATGGCAGCCTTTGCAGCTAACGGGGCGCTTATTTCTAATCATTCTTACGGAATTCCTATTGCTAGTTTTTCTAGCGCACCAGAATTTATTGGAAAATATACAGGCGCTGCAAGAGAGGTAGATCAAATCGCATATAATGCGCCTTATTACTTACCGGTTTATTCTGCTGGAAATGATGGGAATAATTCGAACCCTAGTCCAATAGGTGCATTTGCTGACGTTGATAAATTGACAGGAGATAAAGTAGCAAAGAACATCATGACAGTTGCAAATGCTCAAGATGCTTTAATTAATCTTGATGGTTCATTAAACTCTGTGGTGATCAGCTCTGGAAGTAGTCAAGGACCAAGTGATGATTTTAGAATCAAGCCAGATATCGCAGGGAATGGTACAGGTTTAACGAGTAGTTTTGACTCTTCAGATAGTGCTTATGGTACCATAAGTGGTACTTCTATGGCCTCCCCTAATGTAGCCGGATCCATGCTGTTGTTACAACAATATTACAATAATAAAAATGGTGTTTTCATGAGAGCAGCAACCTTGAAAGGACTGACACTTCACACTGCAGATGATGCAGGAGCTATTGGTCCAGATACTAAATTTGGATGGGGACTTATGAATACAATGGCAGCTGCAAATGCCATTTCTGAAAATAGAATAGAGTCAAGAATAGTAGAAGAAGAGTTAATGAGTGGACAGTCGTATTCTATCACAGTAGAATCTGATAATGTAACTGCTTTGATAGCATCTATTTCATGGACAGATCTGCCAGGAGGTATAAATACAAATGGATTAAACGATGCAGCACCAGCTTTAGTGAACGATCTAGATATTAGAATCACTCAAAACGGTACTTCTTTTGAGCCTTGGAAATTAACAAGCGTTTCAACAAACGGCACTGGAGATAACAGCGTAGATAATTTTGAAAGAGTTGATGTTGCAAATGCTTCAGGAACATATACGATTACAGTTACTCATAAAGGTACTTTAGTAAGTGGTTCACAGGCATTCAGTTTAGTAGTAACTGGAGAGAGTAATGATTTTGCCATCACTTCTTCTCAAAGTACTATTGAAACTTGCAATGATCAAACGGTTTCTTTTCCTTTAGAGTTTTTAGCTTCATCCAATTTTAGTGACACAGCTGTTCTTACAGTATCTGGAGTGCCTAACGGAGTTAACACTAACTTTACCACAGGATCATTTACTGCGCCTGGTAACGATACGCTCTCTATGACAAATTTGAATGCCGCTGCAGACGGGACTTATCCTATTGTTGTGACCGCTGTGACTTCTTCAGAAACTAAAACTCTTGGTCTTACTCTAAGGATAATGAGTGATAATATAAATACTCTAAATTTAAGTTTTCCATTGGATCAGGCTACTCGCGTGAGCACCTCGGCTTTATTAGATTGGGATGATGAATTTAATGCTCAAAACTACGAGATACAAATAACTACAAATCCTTCTTTTTCTAGGACTTTAGTTACTCAAATTGTCAGTAATTCTTCTTATGCTTTAAGCCCTGTCATTTTTAGTCCTTCATTTACTTATTATTGGAGAGTTAAGGCATTAAATGATTGTGGACAAGGAGCTTTTACAACTCGATCTTTTACTACCTTTTCATGTAATGAGATTAATGCTGCCGTTCCTACACCTATAAGTATACCGGACAATAACAATACGGGAATACAAAGTACGCTAACGGTTAATGAAGCGAATAATATTGCAATAGGTAAGTTAACGGTACAAGTGTTAAGTACTCACGAGTATTCGGGTGACCTCAACATCACATTGACTTCTCCTGCAGGAACCGTCGTAGCTTTAACCAGCCCAAATGGTTGTGCTACTCCTAACCTAGATGTAGTTTTTGATAATGATGCAGGACCTTTTACCTGCAATACCACAGCAGGAGTGCCAGGTTACACAGGTCTTGTTGCACCAGTAGGAGACTTGTCTTTATTTGATGGACAAACTATAAACGGTACTTGGATACTTACTGTGAGTGATCGTGGTCCTGCAGATTTAGGAACTTTGAACAATTGGAAAATCACCTTTTGTGAAGAGCCTGTAACTTTAAGTAATCAAGATATAGAGGATTTAGAATTTACTGTTTATCCAAATCCATCAAATGGTTTGTTTACTGTTGCTGCTGGATCAAATAACGTGAATACTGGTGATGCTGTTATTTACCTTCTTGATCTTAATGGTCGTATTGTATTTACTAAAGAAGTGCAAGATGCTTCAAGATTAAATGAAACTATAGATGTTCAAAACTTGACTAATGGATTGTACTTATTACAAGTACAACAAGGGACTTCTAAAACAGTTAAAAAAGTGATCATCAATAGATAGAGTCTTAATAATAGATGAAACAAAAAATGCGGTCCTCATGGATCGCATTTTTTTTGCTTTATACTTTAACTCCACATTTAATTCAAATTCGTTCTTATAAGAAATGTGAACTAATTACTATCGATGGTTTTAGATCAATCCTTTCAATTCTTCAAAATCTAAACCTCCATAATTACCGCTGCTCATCAATAGCAAAGCACTCTTGTCTAAGGACTGTTTAAACAGCCATTCTTTAAATGCGGCAGGATCTGTCATAACTATTAAGTCATCTCTATCAAAAGCTTCTAATATCTGCTCTCTGGACACAGGGGCAAGCTTTTTAATCTCTACTGCATGCGGACTGTAAAAAACTACGGCGACACTTGCTGGGTCCAGTGCGCTTTTATACTGTATTAAAAATTCTGGATCCAGGCTGGAGTAGGTATGCAATTCTAAGCAAGCGATAATTTTACGTCCTTTGTATTGTGCTGCAACTGCTGCTGTTGTAGCAGCAACTTTACTAGGGGAATGTGCAAAATCTTTATAGATCACCGCATCTGAATTTTCGGCGATTTTTTCAAGGCGTTTGGAGGCTCCTTTAAAGGTCGCAATAGCTTCATAAAAATCATCTTCATCAATGCCCATGTGTTGACACATCCATTTAGCACCAGCGAGATTGCTCAAGTTGTGTTTACCAAAAATTTCAATAGGCATATCTCCTTCAGGAGTGTCCAGATAAGTAATACCATTGATGATTTGATGTGCTGGAACTGTATAAGAATGTTTTCTAGTAGGTTTTGTAGCCGCTTCAGATATTGCTACAACTGCCGCATCATCTTCATTGTAAACGAGAATACTACCGTCTTTCATCAATTCAACAAACTGCTCAAACTGACTCAAGTAATTTTCCCAAGTAGGAAAAACATTGATATGATCCCAAGCGATGCCTGAAATCAATGCGATATTAGGTTGGTACAAATGAAATTTAGGTCTTCTATCGATAGGACTAGAAAGATATTCATCACCTTCTAAAACTATAAATTCATTTTCTTCAGTAAGATGCACCATGGTATCAAAACCGTCCAGTTGTGCACCTACCATATAATCCACTTCTTTTTCATGGTAATGCATGACATGAAGAATCATAGAAGTAATGGTTGTTTTACCATGAGAGCCGCCTATAACAACACGTGTTTTGTTTTTAGACTGTTCATAGAGGTATTCGGGATAAGAATAAATTCTAAGCCCTAATTCTTGAGCTTTTAATAATTCCGGATTGTCCTCTTTTGCATGCATTCCTAAAATTACAGCATCGAGATCTGTAGTGATCTTCTCTGTAAACCAGCCAAATTCTTGTGGAAGCAAACCGTACTTGTCCAGTCTGGACTTACTTGGTTCAAAGATAGTATCGTCGCTACCTGTTACATGATCACCTTTGTGATGTAAAGCAAGAGCAAGATTGTGCATGGCGCTGCCGCCTATCGCGATAAAGTGTACGCGCATATAATGAGTTTTTGGTAAGTTATAAAACTTAATTGATGTTACTCGCTTATTTGTAGCCGTGTTTCTAAGCTAGCGATATCGAGAGCAAGCTGATAGTCTTGGTGTTTTTGTCGGGCGCGTTTGAGAACTTTTAGGGCTTTGTCATAATTCTTTAATTTATTCTCATACACCGCTGCTAGTTTTCTATAGGTAACTAAAGAGCCACCAGTTTCTACCGCTTTACCATAAGAAACCACCGCCTTGTCATAATCTTCTTCATATTCATCTATAAATCCATGTGCCAGATGTCCATCTACAGGAGATAAATTTAAAAGCTCGTTAGCATAGGAGCGGCTTTTCTTAATAGAGCCACCTACTAGGCCAGGTAGTTCACAGTATAATTGAGATAACGCATGTCTTGATTCTATATGATTGGGATCCAGTCTGGCTGCTTTTTTAAGATACATTTTGATATCGTCCAGCATGCCTAGTGCCTTTAACTTGGAGCAACTTTTAGCATAAAGTCCCATGGCACCGCCGTATTTAAAGTTGTAGTGGGCATCTTTTGGTTTGTTTTCTAACAATATCTTGTAGTAGCTCATTGCCGTTTTAAAGTCTTTTTTATGACCGGCTATGTCTCCTAAACGTTCTATAACGTTTAAGTCAGCACTGTTCTGCTTATACAATTTAGTAAATGATACCAGGGCTTTGTCGTATTTCTCGCCTCTGTATAATTGTTCCGCTTTCGCGAAAGCGGACTGACCATAAACAACTGTGCCCGTTAAAAACAATAGTGTGATTAAAATCTTCTTCATCTAACAAAAATATCAAAAACTAAACCAAAATTGCATTCCCTCATTGAAAAGGTGCTTTTACTCATTCTATTTTTTCTAAAGCTAGGAATCAACGTACCTTTATTACAAACTAGAAGAATCATGAAAAAGTATCTTTTCATAATATTACTACTGCTATCAGGCAGTCATCTGGCGCTAGCACAAGATTTTTATACAGACAAGTGGCAACAAGCCGAAAAATTCGAACTCGAAAATAAAATAGACGATGCCAAAAAAGTGGTGGAAGAAATTTACAAACGTGCCAAAAGAAAAAAAGACGGCGACCAGCTGGTAAAGACTTTTATGTTTCGTGCCAAGTTTGATCTCATTAAAGAAGAAAAAGCACAGCAAAAAGTCCTCAACGAATTAGAAGCCCTGATCGATAAAGCAAAACTCCCCCAAAAAAACATCTATCATTCCATCTATGCAAAGTTGCTCAACGACTACCTAAGCCAGAACCGCTGGCAAATACAAAACCGAACTGCTGGCGGAGTCATGGATCATAGCGATTTTCTAACTTGGGATGCAAAAATTTTCCTTGCAGAAATTTCAAAACACTACCAGCTTTCCTTAAAGGATAGCCATAAGCTTAGTAAGATTCCAGTATCAGACTTTTCTGCTATACTCTACGCGCGACCTTTAGGAAGGGAATGGAGACCTACCTTATTGGACCTACTCGCTAGGGAAGCTTTGGACTTTTACAAAACGGGATACAACAGACTGACCACTCCTAAAGAATCTTATGTCATCACAGTGAAAAATGCGTTCCTACCAACTCAAGAACTTCAAAAACTAAAAAGACCGGCCGGAGATACTATTTATTCTAAATATGATGTCGTACAACTTTATGCTTCTTTAGAAGAATTACACTTCTCACAAAAAAAAGAGGCTCCTTATGTGAGTATTATTTTAGAACGTTTAGAATATGAGCGCAGTGTTTTGGGTTATTCAGAGGCACTTCCAGGTTATGTGGCATTTCATGAGCGGCTATTAGAACAATATAAAGGAAAGGCTTTGAGTACGCTGGTAAGTCATCAATTGGCACAATATTACTATGCACGTAGCAATAGCCTAGATATAAACACAAGACAAGCAGCTAGAGATACAGCTATTGAAATGGCAAAAGAGGCCCTAGAGAAATACCCAGATTCTTATGGCGCTTTAAAATGTGCCGCCTTACTTTCAGATATCTACCGACCTTCTTTAAATGTGCAGCATCAGGATTTAATTATTCCCAATGAGCCACATCGAGGTGTAGTTTCTTATCAAAATGTAGATAATGCTGCGATGAGTTTTATAAAAGTTTCTTATAATCATAACAGCAAAAATGGCTTCATAGATTCATTGTATCGAGCCGAACTCAAAAATGCTCAAAAAGAAAATCGCATCGCATTATATAAAGAATTCAAATTGAGGTCTTCAAAAGACACCTACTCGCACACGTATGAATACGACGCAAAAGGTCTCGCAGCAGGAACTTATTTAGTGATCCTAGAAACCAATCAAAAAGATAAAAAAAGTATTTCTGGAAGTTATATGACTGTTTCTCAAATGACTCTTTTTAAAAGAGCTGTAGGCAACCAAGTAGAAATTCAAATACTGGATAGGAAATCGGGAAAACCCATAGAGAATGTCGAGATAGCGACATCTATTGAGGATGGAATATACAGGAATAGAGGAAAAACAAATAGGGAAGGAAAACTTTCTTTTGTAGACTACAAAGAGCAAAGGAGGTTTGATATCAAGGCTACTTTTAAAGATGACGTTCTGACCACAAGTTTGTATCACTATGAAGGAGGAACACAAGATTTTACGGAAGATCTGGAAGTAAAAACATTTCTGTATTTAGACCGAGCGATTTATAGACCAGGACAGACGGTTTATTACAAAGGAATTGCTGTTTCAAAAAAAGGAGAAGTATCTAAAGTGGTGGCAGGAGAAGAATTTGAAATTCTCGTGGAAGATGCCAATTATGAAGAAGTCTTTAAAACCAACGTTACTACAAACGAATACGGTAGCTTTCATGGAGAATTCACTTTGCCTAAAGAAGTGCTGACTGGAGAATTTACCATCGAGATCGATAGTGAGCAAGATTCTGATTTTTGGGACGCCGTGGACGATTTTGAATACGGCGAGTTTGGTTTTATGGTCGAAGAGTACAAAAGACCACGTTTTAAAGCCGACTTTAAAGAAGTAGAAGCTACCTATCAATTAAATGATTCAGTTACAGTTACTGCTCATGCGAAAGCATTACTAGGTTCTAACATCACAGATGCAGACATACATTATAAAGTAACAAGAAGCGCCAGTTTGCCTTGGTGGAAATATTCTGGATATTATTCTGGTGAGCAAATTATAGCCGATAGTAATGAGCTGGAAGGCGATTTTAAAACTGATCATCAAGGAGAATTTGAGATCAAGTTCAAAGCCGTAGCAGATTCTACCCTAGCAGGAAAAGATGTGCATCCTATTTATTCGTATCAAATTGAAGTAGAAATCACCGATGTGAACGGAGAAACACGAACGGCCTCTACTTCTGTAAGAGTGGGCAAGCAAGCACTGGAATTAAGTGTGATCAGTCCATCTACTCTAGATGTGGAGAATAATGAAGTGAAAGTAGTTGCCAAAAACCTCAATGGAAAAGCTATAAATGCGGTCATAGAGCTACAAATCAGACAACTCCAACAACCAGATCATGTGGTCATCAGTTCTGGACTACCACAAGCCGAATTTCAAGAACTCAACGATGTGAATTACAGACAGCGTTATCCTTATTCAGATTTACGACTTAGCGAGCAAGCTGGAGAATGGAAAGACGCGCCTGTACTATTCAAAAAACGCATGACCACAGATTCGTTAACAACTATTGAAATTCCGATTACCAAAAACTGGGATAATGGCAACTACGTGATCTATGCAAAAGCCATAGAAGTAGGAAAAGGAAAAAGCCTGAATCAAGAAGAGGATGTTGTAGAAGAGATGGTAAAAAAAGAGGTTTGGGCAAATAAAAATCGATCCATAAATCCTGTGATGGTTTCTCATCATCTTAAGATAGAAGACGATTTTGCTATAGTAGATTTCTTTACGGCTATGGATGGCGTTTATATGCAACTTCTGACTTATGATAAACGAAAAATCATAAAAGAAAAAGTCATCTTTTTACCCAAAGGAAAAACAACTAAAAAATTCAACCTTAAAGAAGCTAAGGGTCAACAAATAGGATTTAGATATGCCGTTCAAATTGAAAATGAGTATGTAAGCAATCAATTCAGCGCAGCAATAGAAAAAGCAGCAGTCAGTAATTATCAAATTACCACCAATACCTTTAGGGATAAACTCTATCCAGGAATGGAAGAAGAATGGTCGTTTACCATAAAAGATCAAGATAACACCGCCATGAATGCTGAAGTACTGGCTAGTATGTACGATAAAAGCCTGGATGAGTTCACTACAGCTTCTTGGAATGGTTTTAGTTTTTATAATTATAATAGTGATTTTGAGCCAGACTTTTTTAATGAGTTGACTGGACTTAAAACTGGTTATAATTACAATGGTATTTCTGGTAATTATGTGTCTATGCCATCTTTGGATTTTGATCGTTTTAATTATTACGGATTGGACTTTATTCCTAATTCCTATCGATATAAAAGATACAAGCAAAAACTATCCAGAAAAATGGAGACTCCTAAACCAATCCAAGGGAAATTGGTAGGTAAAATATATGACAATAACGGAGAGCAAATTGTAGGAGCAACTATTTCTATAAATGGTAAAGAAATAGTAGCTATATCAGACTTTGATGGATATTATATACTTGACCCTGAAAAAGGAGATACATTAATTTTTCAATTTATAGGATACATCAAAAAAGAGATCAAATACAAAGGTGAAAAAATCTTAAATATTCAGTTGGAAGAAAATGGTGATTCTTTAGATGAAGTTGTTGTCATGGGTTATAGTAACAATGCAAGGCAAATGTCAAGTGTTTCTTCCTCTGCAATTAGCGATGATTCTGAGTCACGGAGTCCTAATGATAGCATCGGCGGGATTCTTCAAGGTTTTGTTTCTGGATTAGAAGTTTCTTATGCAGATGGACAGCCTGGAGCAAGTGCCGAGGTGGTGATCAGAGGCTCTAGTTCTTTAAATGGAAATCCCCAACCATTGTATATTATTGACGGCGTTCCAATGGATGAAGCAACGTTCAAAGCAATAAATTCTAGTGATATTAAAGAAATAGCAACACTTAAAGGAGCAAACGCCACAGCCATCTACGGCAGTCGCGCTGCAAACGGAGTGATCATTATCTCCACAAAAGAAGGGGTCAGCGCCAACGACTTGGTTCTTCAAGAAATGGCATTGAACAACGTTCAAATCAGAAAAGACTTAAAAGAAATGGCTTTTTTCTTACCAGAATTAAAAACCGATACAGATGGGAATTTGAAATTCTCGTTCACCTCGCCAGAGATGTTGACCCAATGGAAATTAAGGCTCTTTGCTCATAACAAACAAGCTGAGACGGCTTATCTAGAAAAACAGGTTGTGACTCAAAAAGAATTGAGTCTGGTTCCTAACGCACCGCGATTTCTCAGAGAAACAGATACGATACGATTCTCTACTAAAATCGCAAATCTAAGCGATACAAAAATGGAAGGAATTGCAACCTTGAAATTATTTGATGCACTTACCATGCAACCTATTGATCAAGAATTGAAAAATACCAATGCACTTCAAAATTTCACTGCAGAGAAAGGTGGCAACACCTCTGTGAATTGGACTTTTGTAATTCCAGTTGGTACCAAAGCAGTTACCTATCGGGTCATTGCAAAAGCAGGTCAATATTCTGACGGAGAAGAAAACACCTTGCCTGTGCTTACTAATAGAATGCTGGTCACAGAATCCAGATCGCTTTGGGTACGTGCCGGCGAGACCGAAACTGTGGTGATGGACAAGCTAGAGAACAACAGGTCTACAACGCTAGAAAACCATCAATTGACTTTTGAATATACCTCTAATCCGAGTTGGTATGCGATCAAATCCTTGCCTTATTTAATGGAATACGAGCACAATTGTGCCGAGCAGGTTTTTTCTAGATACTATGCCAACTCTATGGCAGCACATATCTTAAACAGCAGTCCAGAGGTAAAAGAAGTTTTTGAGAGTTGGGCAGCAAATGGAACTAATAAAAGCAAGCTGGAACAAAACGAAGAGTTGAAATCGGTTATCCTGGCTCATACACCATGGTTGCGAGATGCACAAACAGAAGCCCAAAAACAACAACGTCTCGCCACGCTTTTTGATTTAGAAAAGACGGCTCTTGAGAAAAAGAAAACACTGGCAAAATTAGAAGAGAAGCAATTGTCTTCTGGAGGTTTTCCATGGTTTAGTGGGGGGAATATGAATGAATATATCACTCGACATATCGCAGCAGGAATCGGTCATTTGAATAAATTAGAAGTGAACGATGAAGATAGACCACAAACCGATCGCATGTATAAAAACGCTATTGCAGCAGTAGATCGCGCATGGGTAAAACGTTTTAACGACTACCTCAATAATCAAAAGAGTTTGAAGAAATTTGATTTTGGTGCGAGTTACTGGCATTATCAGTATGCACGCAGCTTTGAGAAGTCGGTACTCGATCAGAAGATGGATAAGGTGTTGGAAAATGGTAGAAAGTTAGCTTTCGCGAAAGCGGGAAAAGAATTTGCTTCAAAACCTTTATACACACAATTGCTCATGGCTATAGTTTTGCATAGAAACGGGGAATCAAATACGGCAGCCAAAATTTTAGAAGGCTTGCGACAAACCGCAGTGATGAACAAAGAAAACGGCATGTACTGGAAAGAAAATACGAACTCCTGGTACTGGTACAGCAGCGATATAGAAACGCAAGCACTGGCAATCGAGGCATTTTATGAAATTGAGAAAGACGCCAAAACCGTGGAGGAATTGCAAGTATGGTTGCTTAAAAAGAAAAGAACCACCCAATGGAAATCCACAAAAGCTACCGCCGATGCTACTTATGCGTTATTACTACAAAACGGCACTTGGACAAGTGTTGCCCTAAACAATAGAATCACTTGGGCAGGAAAATCCTTGCCGCAAGAAAAACTAGATGCTGTTAAAAAAGAAGCTGGAACTGGTTATTTTAAAATCTCTTTAGATAAAAATGAGATGACAAAACAGCATGCTAGAGTAGAAGTAAAGAACAAAGGTGAAGTGACTGGTTATGGCGGGTTGTACTGGCAGTATTTTGAAGATCTCGATAAGATTACTGTAGACGATAATGGACCCTTATCGGTAAAGAAGAAATTATTCAAAAAAATAAGCAACAACTCTGGAGAAGAATTAAAAGAAATCACTTCCCAAGATCCACTAGAAATAGGAGACCTGATCACCATAAGAATAGAAATAAGAACCACTGCCGATATGGATTTTGTCCACCTAAAAGATATGCGTGCCAGCGGTTTTGAACCGGGGAATGTACTATCAGAATACAAATGGCAAGATGGATTGGGGTATTATCAGAGCACCAAAGACATCGCAACTCACTTCTTTTTTGATAATGTCCCAAAAGGAACCTATGTTTTTGAATACGAAGTAAGAGCCAACAACGCAGGACATTTCTCCAATGGGATCACCATCCTAGAAAGCATGTACGCACCAGAATTTTCTAGCCATAGTGCTGGGGAACGAGTTCGAATTGAAGAGTAGGATTTATAAAAAGCTCCTCGCCTAGTTGGGCGTCTGGAATGAAAATGCTAGAGTAAATACACAAGAGTAAAAGTCAGATCGTGAACTGGTTGGGCATCTGGAATGAAAACGCTAGAGTAAATACACAAGAGTAAAAGCTCCTCGACTGATTGGGCGAGGAGCCAGATTGTGAACTGGCTGGATGTCTGGAATGAAAACACTAGAGTAAATACACAAGAGTAAAAGCTCCTCGCCTAGAACTTGCATCCGACAAGCTTTTGCGAGAGGAATGCACAGGACAGAATTTCTTGCAGCGATAGCTGGGATAAAATCAGGAGTGGTGGATAACGGTGTTTGTTGAAGCCGCAATTCTTTTAGTTAGGAATGAGCTGTTTAAAAATCAATTTCAGGATTGGTGGACACAGAGTTTGTTGAAATCTCACTTTCTTTTAAAAGAGATACGTTTTAAAAAGCAGATTCTCAGGAATGGAAGACGACAGGCTACTTGAATGGAAGACGACAGGCTACTTGCTTGTATTCTAGCGGCTTTATGCATCTTGAATACCTTTAAACTCCAAGATTAGAACACAAGCATTTCTTAATATTTGAGGTTTGTAAGATTCATGTCTTAAATTAGCTACGTGAAAGTAGAGCAATCATATCCACTGAATAAGCGAGTAGGTTTAAAGACACTTTTGATAAAGTCTTTAAGTCTCTTTTCAAGCGTCCGTTTATACAACGTTATTGTTGTTGCTATTGCTCAATTTCTGGCAGCGATTTTTATCATGGCACCAGGGCTTTCTATAAGGTCCATCTTAGCAGACTATAAACTATGGTTGATCATCCTCGCAAGTAGTGCCGCAATTGCAGGTGGCTATATCATCAATAATTTTTACGATAGAGAAAAGGACCTGATCAACAGGCCTCAAAAAACGCTGTTGGAGAACCAGGTACGTCGCTCTACCTTATGGTCGGTGTATTTTGTAGTTAACGGCATCGCTTTTATTCTAGGAAGTATTGTTTCCTGGCGTGCAGGACTATTTTTTGCGGCCTATATTTTTGCGATGTGGTTCTATTCTCATAAATTAAAGCGAGTACTATTTTTAGGTAATTTGATGGCAGCACTGCTCGCTGTACTTCCGTTTTTTGTACTTTTTATGTATTATAAAAACTTCTACCCCGTGATATTTGTCCATGGCGGATTCCTATTTTTGATTTTAGGGATGCGAGAGTTGGTCAAAGATTTAGAAAACTTAAGGGGTGATCTGACCCACAATTATAGAACGATTCCGGTGGTATTAGGAGAAAGGCTAAGCAAGCAGTTTTACACTTTGCTTACCTTCCTAACAATTGTTCCTATTGCTGCTTTAATTACTTATTTTGAAATAGGTTATATGCAGTATTACTTTACTTTAATTTTAGGAGCATTGCTAGTGTGTTTACCATTGATCTGGTCTTCTAGACGTAAGCGGGAGTATTTATTGATACATTTTATTCTTAAAATCATTATAGGCGCTGGAGTATTTTCTATTTTATTAATCGATTTACCTGATATCTTATCAAGATTACAAACCATTTTTAACTAATGAATTCAATTATTAAAGTAGCCTTGGCTCAGATTTCTCCTGTATGGCTGGATAAAAAAGCTACGCTAGAAAAGATATTATCTACGCTGGAAGAGGCTGTAAAAGAAAAAGCCGAGTTGGTTGTCTTCGGGGAAGGATTGTTGCCGGGGTATCCGTTTTGGCTCGCTCTTATGGATGGAGCTTCTTGGAATAAAAAGGAAGTAAAAGAATTGCACAGGCATTATGCGCTGAATGCCGTTTGTATAGAAAAAGGAGATTTGGACGCTGTTTGCGCTTTCGCGAAAGCGAAACATATATCCATCTATCTAGGAATTATAGAAAGACCTGAGGACCGCGGCGGTCACAGCCTTTATGCGAGTATGGTTTATATAGACCAAAATGGAATCATCCAAAGTGTGCATAGAAAACTACAACCTACTTATGATGAGCGATTGACTTGGTCGCCTGGGGATGGGAATGGACTGGTCACTCATAAATTAAAGGATTTTACTGTTAGTGGTCTCAATTGCTGGGAGAACTGGATGCCTTTAGCTCGTGCAGCCATGTACGCTCAAGGGACTAATTTACATGTAGCTTGCTGGCCTGGTAGTGATCACAACACCAAAGATAGTACTAGATTTATCGCTCGAGAAGGTCGTTGTTACGTGCTTTCAGTTTCTAGTACTATGTTTAAGGAGGATTTTCCAGTAGAAACTCCTTATCTAGAAGAGTTATTAAAAAATACTCCAGCGGTGCTTGCTAATGGTGGCAGTGCTATTGCTGGACCTGACGGTGAATGGATCGTAGCGCCTCAAGTAGGAAAAGAAGAAATTATTTACGCCACCTTGGACTTTAATAAAGTGCTGGAAGAGCGCCAAAACTTTGATCCTGTAGGCCACTATTCGCGTCCAGATGTGACACAGCTGCAGGTGAACAGAGAACGACAGAGTACCGTTAAGTTTATAAATGATTAAGGAGTTAAAGCAAGTCATCTTGATAGAGAATAAGAAATTTAAAGCGCACGGTAAATTTTTAATAACAGGTGAATACGCCGTGTTGAACAATGTTCCTGCGCTCGCTATGCCTTTAAAACTAAATCAGTATTTAGAAATTTCTTATAGAAATGATCAAGAGATCACTTGGAAAAGTCATAATAGTGATGGTGATTTATGGTATCAACTAGCTACAAATGTAAAGGACTTGTATTCAGATACAATCCATTGTTCTCATCCTATTACATCTAAATTAAGGGAGGTTTTAAATACTGCTTTGGAGCTTACTTCTAACAATTCTTTGCGAGGTTTTGACGCGGTGATGACACTGGATTTTGATCGTCATTCGGGAATGGGAACTAGTTCTACTTTGATTTCCTTGATATCTCAGTGGTTGGGATGTGATCCTTACCAATTGCAGTTCAAGTGTTTTGGAGGCAGTGGTTACGATGTGGCATGCGCGACAGCAGACCGAGCATTGATTTATAATTACAACGATTCAAAACCGCTTGTGGAAGAAGTCAACTTTGATCCAGCTATTAAAGATCAAATTTTCTTTGTGTACCTCAATCGCAAGCAAGACAGTAGAGATTCGATTGCTATGTTCCAACAAGAATTATTAACGGATGACTTGCGAGAAGAATTAAGCAACATACCAGAAGGGTTTATCAGCGCTTCTAAAGATCTTTCTAAATTTAATAACATCATAGAAAGACACGAAGAGATCATCTCTAGCTTAATAGGCTTAGCGCCTATAAAGAACCAGCTTTTTACAGATTATAAAGGTGCTATTAAGTCTTTAGGTGGTTGGGGCGGCGATTTTATCATGGCAACAGGGGGTCTTGCTGCTCGTGATTATTTTAAGAATAAAGGTTACGGCGAGATTCTAGAATGGGATGAGGTAGCTTTGTGAGTTTAAGAAAATTGACTATACCAAAAACGCCACTCTTAGAGTGGCGTTTTTTAATAGGATGGTTTTTTCTAGTAGAATACAGTTCTATTATCTTCAATTTCTACGGACTTTTTCAAAGCTTCTACAAGTTGAGAAGTAGATTGATTTGCAGATTGTATTGCAATAGTATTTGCATTTGCTGCATAGCTCTGCAAATCTGGAGCATTTTCAATAGCGATTACTTTGATGACAAAAACACCATCTACTCCAGCGATAGGCTTAGAGGTAGCGCCCTGTGCAAGACCAAATGCTGTACCTACCACTAGTGGCTCTTCACCTACTCCAGGAATAGTTGGGTTCTTGCGGTTTACGGTAGAAGCTGTTTTAGTAGTTTGTCCTTGGTTGGTTGCAATCTCGGCAATGTCTTTGGAATTGATTTTATCCATAATCAGTTGCGCTTTCTTCTTTTTCCTTAAGATAGGTGCCACTTTGGAACTAGCTTCTTCACTAGACATGTTTCCTGCTTCACTCTTTTTGGTAATCTTTACGATGACATATCCTTTTGAAGTTTCAAAACGGTCTACATCGCCTAAAGAACGCTCTTCATTAAATGCCCATTTAACGATACTTCTGTTTTTACCTATTGTAGGTAAGGTTTCATCAAGTGTCTTTAGATTTTTAACTGGCGTCGGAGTAACTCCGTTTTCTTTTGCAAGAGCAATAAAGTCTCCTGATTTTGCTGCTTGCTGAAACTTTACTGTTTTCGTATACAAGTCTTTTCCAGTTTGTTTAGAAGCGAGTATTTTTTTAGAAACAGTGGCTAGTTTAATAGCGTCTTTTGCTGCTGCAACATCATCTATTCTTATAATTTGATAACCGAATACGGTTTCTACAACACCTATTGTTTCTTTATCATTTTCATATAGGAACTCGGTAAATTTAGGCGAATAATTTCTTGCATTTCCAGAATAGATGACCCAACCGATGTCTTGACTGTTTGCTACTTCTTTATTTTCTTTAAAGTAGTCAAATTTAGAATCAAAGCTTGCTTTGTTTTGTCCTATGATGTTAAATATACTATCGGCTATTTTCTTAGCAGCTTCTTTATTTCTAGTAACTGAAGAAGCAGTTCTTTGAGCACCTGCATAATCAATGACGATACGTCTGTTTTGTACACTATCATTAATCACCTTTTTGTTTTCAATAAGTGATAACTTCATATATTCTCCATCTTCATACGGTCCAAATGTTTGTCCTTTCTCTAGTGAGGTTACAGCCATTGCTGCCGCAGGTAAGTTAGAAACCATGGTATAGCGATTGTTGTAAGGCAAGTCACTGTTTTGAGATACATAAGCTTCAAGATTTGTCGCGTCGGTAATTGCAGGAATGGTATAGTCTTTATTCGTGCTTAGATTGCGTTGTGTTTGTGTAGTAAGCAATTTATTCAAGTCGGTTTTAAGAGCCTCTTTGTCAGCTGGAGATGCGTTGTCTTCAAAAAGAACAAATTCTATATCTCGTTGTGCTTCTACTTTAAACTGGTCTTTGTGCTGGTCTACATAGGCATCAATTTCTGACTTAGTAACTTCTACTAGGCCGTCTGCAATGGTGTTGTATGGAATATTAACAAATGTAAAAGAGCGCATGTCGTTCTCCATTCTGTATTCCATCTCGCCATCTACATTTGTAGCGATAAGACCTGATTTTAATAAATTGAAAAATTGTTCTTGTCTAGCATTTGCTGCGATATCTAAAACATAATCATTCCATACAGATGGATCGATACGATCTACTTCAGCCTTGAAGGCTGCCTCAGAGAAGGAACCGTCTTCGTTTTGAAATTGTGGATTGCTCTTGTAGTTTGCTTTTACTATTTCTGCAACTCTTTCATCTGTTACTTGAATTCCTGCAGCTTTGATTTGTTGATCTAGCACCGCGTTCCTTACTTCTTGTTCCCAAACAGAATTTACTGCCTGCACTTGGGATACATTAGCACCTCCACGTTGAGAAGCATTTTCTACTTTTCTCGCAAAATTCTCTCGATCAATTTCTGTATCACCTACGTAACCTACAGCGTCAGACTGTTTTTGTCCACTTGAGGTGAGGACACCTTGAATAATAAATGCAAATAATGCTAGTGCAATTACTAAAATCAGAATAACTCCTTGATTTCTAATTTTACCTAATATCGCCATGGTCGTTTATTTAATTTTTTTTGATGAGGGCGAAAATAGTGTTTTCCGCCTAATAATTAAAGCATCAGACTGCTTTAAAACTATGTTTTTAAAGATTAAATAAAATAGCGTAGAGGAACTTTGTGGTTTCCGCTTTCGCTAAAGCGAGATACCTATTTCCCTCATAGGAAAGTAGCATGTTAAAGTGGCGTTTAAAATACTAGTGAGATCACTCGATTTCTCCTAAAGTGAGATGGACTAAATCTATCTTATTATCTGATTTCTCTAGTATTTTATAGGTATTTCCATCAATGATCACAATGTCTCCTTCTTCTGGAATTCCAGCAGTTTCATTAACGATTAGGCCGCCTAAAGTCTCGTATTGATCGCTTTCTGGAAGGTCTAGTTTATAGTTTTCGTTAATTTGATCTACTTCCAGACGAGCACTTAATTTAAACTCTGTTTCACTGATTTGTTGATCGATCAATAGATCAGAATCGTGTTCATCTTCAATTTCTCCAAACAGTTCTTCTATAATATCTTCTACGGTGATCAAACCACTTGTGCCTCCATACTCATCTAAAACGATGGCAATACTTTTGTGTCGTTTAGTAAGTAGACTTAAAACATCTTTTGCCAGCATTGTTTCTGGAACATTGATGACGTTGCGTTTTACTTTTTGGACACTTTCTGGAGATTTAAATAGGTCAAAACTGTGCACATAGCCGGTAATATCATCTATAGTGTCTTCGTGGATTAGAATTTTTGATAAACCTGTAGCAACAAACTTTTTATTCAGCTCTTTTATTTCGGTATCTTGATGTACTGATATCATTTCTGTTCTAGGCACCATGATTTCACGGGCTTTCAGACCACCAAAATCTAGAGCGTTTTGGAAAATCTGGATTTCTGTATCCAGATCTTCTTGCAGTTGGACACTTTCCATTTGCTCAGTGATATAATTACCCAGCTCCAATTTAGAGAAGGTTAATTGCAAGGCATCGCCATCTGATTTAAAAAAGGCTTTGAGGATAAAATCTGATATCTGTATACAAAACCAAGAAACTGGCCAGAAGAACAGAAAAAAGATATAGGCAGGAATAGCAAAAAACTTCAATAACTCATTGGCGTAAATTTGGAAGAACACCTTAGGTAAAAACTCTGCAGTCAGCAAAATTATTAAAGTGGTGAAGACCGTTTGAGTAAGTAAGTTGTTTAAAGCAGCAGCATATTGTGGGAATGCCTCTACGAGAAAACCACTCATTAATGTCTCCATAGCAAAGCCATAGACTACTAGCGATATGCTATTACCTATGAGCATGGTGATGATAAACTTAGAAGGCTGTACGGTGAGGTTGCGCAACACGCGTCCTATAAGGTCGTTTTGTCGTTTTTCTAATTCTATATGAATCTTATTAGAAGAAACATAAGCAATTTCCATTCCTGAGAAAAAAGCACTCAAGACCAGCATTAAAACGATGATAAGAATCTGTAGGAGCATTGTTATTTATTGCGTTCTTCAAATCTACGACGAAAACGTCGTTTAAAGAAGAACATAAATACCGCTACTGCTGCCATTCCAAAAAGCATATAGGCTTGATTGGCATTTTTACTTAATTCTATAAAGCCAGTAATGATAAATACGGTTGCAAAAATTAAATAAGCATACTCGAAATATTTGAAAAATTTACTCATTGTTTTGATTTTGATATAAAGGTGTCGTCTGGATTTCTCGCTTGGTAAATTTTAAGGTCTTCACTTGCGTCCAAAACTGTCGCTGTAATGCGACCTACTTCTTCTTTTGTTTTTGGGTCTTTCAATACAATCTCAAAGGGCGGTTGGTTGGTAAAAATCCATTTTGCGGTCTGGTCCCAGTACAGCTGTTCTCCAGTAAAGGTATTTCCATCACTAGTGATGATTTTTACATTCCCTTTTAAATCGACCAAATTGGTTTGGTCATACAAAGTACCAGCGTTTGCGGTAATGGTAGTCACTTCTGTTTTATCATTCCTGTACTCGTAGACCTCTACTTTTATTCCGTCTGGAAATTGTGTGTAGGGAAACTCGTCGTTAGAAAAATCTAACATTTTCTTTCCTTGAAGCGTTAATTTTAATTTCCCGCTATCGGTGTGTTTTAATAGCATATTTTCTACCTCACCTACAGGCTCGTTAGAAGCTATTTCCATTTTTTGAATCTCCTTAAGATTATTATCACATGATGCTAAAAAACAGATCACGGCTATTGCCGTGATCGTGATTTTTAATATGTGAAAATATGACCTCACTAAAAGTTAGGTATTCTTACAGATTCTCCAACCCAGCAATTAAATGTGATGGTGTCACCAGTATTATAGTTACTGTTAGAAAAGACATCTCTTTTACCAGGTGCAGCACCGTTATATGCCGCTGCAGCTCTTGTTGCATTGCTTTTTAATGAAGGATCTACTCTTGCCGCTTTTTCAGCATAACGAGCAGCTAACCAGTATACAGCCCTTTTTTCTAATGGATTTGCTCCACAACTATCGGTACTATTTGCAACCATATCAGCAATTTTTAAGTAAGGCTGACCAAAAGACGGTCTTAAAGCCGTTGCATTCAGGTACTCTCTTCTAGCGCTAGCATACTGGCCTTGACCTTTATATATGTTACCTTTTTTATAATAGATAGTTGCTTTAGCGTCGTTATCAATTCCTAGTTCTATGGCCTGATCCCAATATTGAAACTTCTCTTTAGTACTTGCAGCAATATTACCTAAACCGTATGCTGTTTTTGCACTAGGATTAATCGCGTGTAAGGCTTTAACAGATTTGATATAAAGAGGGGCGTCTGTACAGTCTTTCTTTTGCAGTCTAACCAGTACATTACTCAACCATTCCTTACTCGTTTTATTAGCTTCAAAATCTGCATCGTACAAAGGAATCAACTTATCACAGTCGGCAAGTTCTCCTAGAGTACCATTTACACTACCCATTACTTTACCGTAATTTTTGAGGTTAGCCTCTTGGTTTCCTATAGTTTGTTCTTCTTTTTCAGTAAGAGCACTAATTTCTTGTTTGGATAACAAACCTGCAACTACCTTAGATCGCTCATCTTGAAGGGACTCTATTTGAGCAGTTAATTCGTCATAGATTTTAAATAGGGTTTGAAGATTTAGTTTGGTTTCTTTAAACTGCATTTCAGCAAGCTTAAAATAAACGATCATACCATTAGGATCAGTAAAGTTCCCTCTGTCATTAGTAAAGAGCTCGTGAAGCATTTGAAACTGCTCTTCAGAAGTACCTACGTCGTACTTCTGCATGTTTCTTGCGATTTCAATCTTTTTTCTAGTGACATCTACCTTATCTGGGTAATTGGAAACTTGAGTGTTGAGCATTTGAAGTAAACCATCTACATTATCTTTTTTGGCACCTATGTTTTTCCTCAATCTATGTTCATAGATTTGTTCTCCATATTGATAGATTGCAAGACTAGCGTCAGGACATTTTTCAATAAGAGGATTCAGTTGTTTATATGCAGCGTCGTAGTTTTTTGCTTTTGCGTCTTCTGCAAACAAGCTTAACATATTTCCACATTCTGCTGATACTTGTGCTTTCGCGAAAGCGAAACTAAAAACAGTTAAGGCTATAAGAAGGGTATTTTTAAGTTTCATAATAGTGATTTGTGTTATTCTTAATTATATTTTCTTTTGATGAACCAAGTGTCGTTTAGGGATAGTCCAAGAGAGAAGTTAAAAAATGTTTCTCTAATCAGTCCAGCGTCTTGAGTACCTCTTTGTCCTAGTTCAAACCCGACGTTTGCGTTTGAAAAACCAGATCTACGTCCGATAGGTAATCCTAAACCAAAAGATATGCCAAACTCATTTATACTTGAAGAATTTATACCATCCCCACTCACTTCAAGGCCTAGCTCTTCATAACGTATTCCGCCTCTATAAACTACGCGATCCCAATACTTTGTGATACTGTTATAGTTAGGAATATAAAACCCGCCAACCCTATAAGATTGAGCATCGTTAAATGTGGTTCCTGCTGGTGCAAATGATCTGGAGCTAATGGCACTACTACCCTGAATAGAGTACTCTGCACCTAAATTCCATTTAAGAGGTTGACCAATAGTTACTCCAAAAGTTAATTCGGAAGGTAGTTTAAGGTTTTGCTCACCAAATTCGGTATCTCTAGCACTTACAATATTCTCATCAAGGCTTGGGGTAAGTAAGAAAGCAGATAAGGTACGCTCGTTTTTTGCATTTAAATTACTTTCTGGACTGTATACTGCGCTTGCTTGAAGCTCAAGCTCGTCACTGATCATTTTTTGATAATGCAATCCAAAATTAAAGGAGGCACCACTGAAATCTGTTTCATTAACTTCATTAGTCCCGAGTTGCACGGTGCTATTAGCAATACTAGAAGAGTTGGTTTCTTCTCCGAAGTTGTATCTGAATTCTCCACCTAAACTTAATTCTGGAGTTAATTTATAACCAAAGCCAAAATAAGCTCTGGTGATACTTCCTTCTCCTGTAAATCGAGAATACAATGCATCTGTTATACTTCCTATTTCATAACCCACAGAATTGAACGGTACAAGACCGAAGCCGAAACCAGCTTTTTTACCTACAGGAATACCTATACTTACGTATTCAATGGTTGTGGCATCGTAGGAATCACTCTCGGTTTCTGTAGAAGCCCACGTTTTAGAATGAACAGCACCTAGTGAATAGGTAGTTACCCTAAGGTTTCCATAGGCTGCTGGGTTTCTTAAATTGATATGGACACTATCTACGTAAGTACGCATGCTCCCCATACTGCGGTTTTCTATCGTGCCTTTAAAGGTTTGTTGTCCTAAACCAAAGAAGGAATAGGGTGATGAAGTGCGCGATTGAGCAAAGCCGTTTATGCTGGTTAAAATCACTACCGCGATTATTAAACTTCTGATCATAGGTTTTTATTAAATAGGTACAAATTATAGATGCCCTGTAGCATCAAAAAAGGCGTGGCAAAGAAACGGTTTTTTAGTTGTTTTATCAAGAGCTCGCTATCACCACCGGTTATAAATACTTCTAAATCTTTATGAGACTTTTTATAGCTCTTAATAACTCCTTTTATTTCTAAACTCAATCCGTTCATAACTCCACTGTGAATCGATGTTTCAGTTGTGTTTCCAACTATTTCTTTTACTTCTTGTGGTTCTAATAACGGTAGGTTTGCCGTAAAATTATGGAGTGATTCATAACGCAATCTTAATCCTGGAGAAATGGCACCACCACGGTAATTTTTGTCTTCGTCTATAAAGTCATAAGTCACGCAGGTACCAGCGTCTATCACAAGTAAAGGCTTATTTTTACCCGATAAAAAAAGTGCTCCAGCGACTAGTGCCATGCGGTCGTTACCCAACGTTAAGCTTTGATAATGATTGTTAAATGGCAATTGTATACTGCTGTTAACTTCAAAAACTCTTTGGAATTTTACTTTGAGGTATTGTAATAATTCTTTTGGGAATTTACCCACATTACATAGTGCCACTTCATTTATATCTGGATAGATGTCTAAGAGGTTTTGTAAGTCGGTAGTGAAACTGCTGAGGTTGGATCGTTTGGCTTTATAAATATTTAAATGATCCATTACAGCAATCTTGATGGAGGTGTTACCTATGTCTATCGCTATAATCATAAGAATATCAAATTACGTAATTAAATGAAACCTTTTTTAAAAACAAAAAGCCCGATCTTCAGATCGGGCTTTTGTGGTACCTCCAGGAATCGAACCAGGGACACAAGGATTTTCAGTCCTTTGCTCTACCAACTGAGCTAAGGTACCTTTTGCTCGTAAGCGGTGGCAAATTTACATAATTATTGATTTGATAAAAGCTTTTTACTACTTTTTTTAAAAAAGATTTTAAGAAAGCCATTCTTGGTCTTTTAATAGCCGCTCTAATCCCATTCCTCGAGATCCTTTTATCAGTATAACTTGCTCTTTGTCAGTATGCATTTTATAAGAACTACAGAAATCATCTAAACCTTTAAATTGTAGTGCATAACTTGTTGTGGGTTTGCTAAAATGCTCTCCTATTAGGAAAATGTCATTTATTTTTAAATCCTCTGCTAGTTTGGTGATGTTTTGATGCTCTTCTAAGGTGTATTCTCCTAGTTCAAACATGTCTCCTAATACAGCTACTTTATGAGGGTATTCTTGTATTGCTAGGTTTTCTATAGCCACCTTCATACTGCTTGGATTTGCATTATAGGCATCGAGAATGATTTTTGTTTTCCCCACTTCAATAATTTGAGATCGATTATTACTGGGTACATAACTTTTTATTCCTTCAACAATGTTTTCTAGCTTCATATCCATTATAAGCCCCATTGTGAATGCAAAGAGCGCGTTGTGATAATTATATACTCCTGTAAGATGTGTTTTAATCAAGTTGCCTTCTGTGATAAATGTAATAAAGGGTGTTTCCTGATATAAACTGGTGTTTTCAGGGGTAAATACTTGTTGAATCCCAACTGATCTTACGATCTGTTCTGGGTCCCATCTTCCAATAATAGCGGTGCCCTTGGATTTTCTTAAAAAATCATAGAGCTCGCTTTTACTGGTTTTAACACCTTCTACACCTCCAAAACCCTCTAAGTGGGCTTTGCCATAATTAGTAATTAGACCAAAATTAGGTTGTGCAATCTCACATAAAGCAGCTATTTCTTTGGGATGGTTGGCTCCCATTTCTACAACACCTATTTGATGACTAGAGTTAAATGACAGTAGGGTAAGAGGCACACCTATATGATTGTTGAGGTTTCCTTCTGTTCCTTTAACGTTGAACTGAGTCGATAAAACCGACAGTATGAGTTCTTTTGTAGTCGTCTTACCATTGCTACCAGTTAATCCTATTATAGGTATATTGATATGGTGTCTGTGAAATGTTGCGAGTTGCTGTAAACATTGTAGCACCTCTTTTACAACGGTAACCCTATCATCTTTATCCCATTTTGAATCGTTACTTACTGCATGAACCGCTCCTTGTTTAAGAGCTTCCTCCATATAAAGATTACCGTCAAAATTTTCCCCAGAAAGGGCAAAGAATACTTGTCCTTTTTCTATAGTTCGGGTGTCTGTATTTACTCCAGTAGAGTTAAGGAATATTTGATGAAGCAGGTCGATCATAAAAGTTCATTTTTTGGGTATTAAAAAAGCCCTTAAAAATAAGGGCTTCTTTATAATTATAAAAGTACTCGTTTTAATTATCGAGGAGTTTTTGTCTTTTTAGCTTTAGCACCAACTCTAGACATCGCACAACGGAAACCTAAGTCATCCTTTGCCATATCTTGAGGGTAAGACCTTCGTGCTGCTGGATCTAACCAGTAGGCTCTGTCTCTCCAGGAACCACCTTTGATAACTCTTACTTCGTTGTTGATAAGGGAAGTTCTATTGGAGTTTGTGTCATACTGACGATCTAAATTGCCTAATGAGTCGATACTGACCGTGTGATTAGGAGAATTGTACATTCTGTTACTAGGATCGTTTTGTGCTTTTTCATCTGATGCAAAATATTTTGTAGACTGTGCATCACCATCACGGAAATCACGGTTGTCACTTCTATCAAAATTGGTCCTTAAGTAGGTCTCATCAGCATCTACAGCCTCTTGTTGGATCTCTCCTGGGAAAGCGCGAGCAATCAATTTACCGTTGCTTAGTGTGTCATAAGGGATAGAATCTGTACTTACTATAGCGATCATTCCATCTTTACCTATTTTATTTCTCGTATAAACGTTACCGCGGTAGTAGTTAAAGTCATTGAACTCATCATCTATCATAGGGCGATAAACATCAGCAACCCATTCAGATACATTTCCAGCCATTTCATAAACACCAAAATCGTTAGGTTCATAGAATTTTACAGGAGCAGTAATATCTGCACCGTCATCACTCCATCCGGCAATACCACCGTAATCTCCATCACCTTGTTTAAAATTGGCTAAATGATCACCTCTAGTTTTGCGTTTTCCGCTTCTGGTATACTGTCCATCCCAAGGGTATTTCTTTCTACCTCGGTAAGAATTGTATTCACGTATGCTTCCTAAACCTAAAGCCGCATATTCCCACTCTGCTTCAGTAGGTAATCTATAGCCAGGTAAAAAAATACCGTCTTTTCTTGTTACGTAAAGGCCTTTCACCTCTGTACTGTCTTTAGCGGCTCTTGCCTCTTTCTTTTTTTGTAATGAAACAGATCTTTTCCCTCCTTTAGTTAGGGTAGAATCTCCTCCGTAAGCTAGGGTAGGCGCGTTTAAATAGGTTTCTGTGTTAAAGGTTTTTGATGCGTCTCTTGTAGATAAAACATCTTTACCTGTATAACCTTGTTCGTTGAGGATAAGCTCATTGACACGTTCTGTTCTCCAGTTGGCAAATTCAACAGACTGGATCCATGTAACACCTACAACAGGATAGTTTTGGTAAGCAGGATGACGTAAGTAATTCTTCGTCATCTCTTCGTTATAACCTAAACGGTTCCTCCATACAAGTGTGTCAGGAACGGCTCCGTTATAAATATTACGGTATTCTTCATCTTCTGGTGGAAAAACCGCTTTGATGTATTCTAACATTTCTAAATACATTCCGTTAGTCACCTCGGTTTCATCTATATAAAATGATTGTACGTGCTGTTGATTAGGAGTATTGTTCCAATCGTGCATAGGGTCATCTTTTACGCGACCCATAGTGAACGTACCACCTTCTATAAATACAAGACCAGGGCCAGTGTCCTGCTCTTTGTAGTTAGTGTTTAATTCAAATCCGTTTTTACCCGTTACGTCCCAACCGGTTCCACGAGATGTATTGGTGTAATCGTTTCCACCACCACAACTCAGCATCGCCGCACTGGCGAAGAGAGCAAAGACTGCTTTTACTGCAAAGTACTTCTTCATTTTAGGAATTTGTTTTGAAAAATGAATCGCAATATAATTATTTCCCTCAAATACGAAAGCATTAATTAACATTATTCGCATTACATTTGTCGTTCAAGCATATTAAACGTCGACGAAAGGGGTTTATTATTCGATTTCATAAAACTTTGTGAATATTATTTACATACTAATTACTCGTAAGGACCGTTAAACTATCGATGAGGCATTTTTTATCTTATATAATCTTCTTTTTAAGCGGTGTGGCTCTTGCCCAGAGTGGTAGCGAGTTAGTTGAATGGCGTGGATTTACATCTTTTGATATAGGCAATCAGCAGTTGGAGGTCCCTTTTTTTAACCAAAATCATATTTTTAACGGTGAAGAGTTACTTTGGTCTAAAAGTTTCCAGGTCAATCAACGAGTGAACGAATTTTCTGTCAATATCACCAATTTAAGAACTCAAAACATCAGCAGTTTAGAATTAGGGCAGCTGGATCGTTCACTAATTCCTAATAGGTTACAATATACTTTGAGAAATGCGCTTTCGCGTAAGCGTAACTATGCTCAACTGAATATCTCTCCCATATATAAAGAAGGAAATCAGTTCAAAAAGGTACTGTCGTTTAATTATACCTATGAATTTTCCCCATTTACTGCTCGGGCCAAGAATGCGAGTTTTGGCAACTCTACATTAGCCTCTGGAGATTGGTACCGATTCAAAGTAGATAAAACAGGAGTGAACCGCATCAACAGCTCTTTTCTTTCTAACTTAGGAATAGATGTGAGTCGGATGGACCCTGCTCGAATTAAAATATATGGTCATGGTGGTAAATCCTTGCCATTGGTCAATAGTGATGAGCAGTTTTACGACCCGCCAGAGATTGCTATAACGGTAACCGGTGCTACTGACGGTCGTTTTGATAGCAATGACCAAATTTTGTTTTACGGTACCGCTACAGATTCTGATTATGTATCAGAAAATGATAGTTTTATCAATCCATATACAGACGATTCTTATTATTACATCACCGCAGATGGTGTGGCAGGGAAACGTATCTTGCCTCTTATTCAACCTACTGGTGTGGCGGCGATTACTTATGACTATTATTACGCAAAACAGCACTACGAGGTAGATGAAAGAAATATTGCCTCTATAGGTCGTATCTGGTATGGAGAGCGTTTTGATTTTGAGCCCGAGCAGTCTTTTGAATTTGAATTTGAAAATGTAATCAGTACGCTACCAGCAAGAATTAGAATCGCTACGGGTGCCGTAGCAGATAATGCTACTTCTATGTCATTTAACGTGAATGGGCAAACCATAGGAAGCTCCAATCTCTCTGGAATAGCCGGCCAAAACATACGTGCTGCAAGTCGTGCTATTTTTTTTAATAACAGTGCTAATATCAATTCAAGTGCTGTAACAGTTAGTCTTTCTTACGATAATAACGGAAACCCAGGTGCTTCTGGGTATCTTGATTATATAGGTCTTGAAGTGCCGCAAAGTCTCACTGGGGTGGGGAAACAGTTTAGGTTTACTGTTCCTAATGCGACTTCTCAAGCAGGGGTGGTAGCATACCAATTCTCAAATGCTTCAGAGATCAATGAGATTTGGGATATTACAGACCCTTATAACGTACGTAAGGTTTCTAATACGGCTCAAAGTGCTGCTTTTTCTTTTGTGGATACCGCCGGTGAGGCCAAAGAATATCTGGCTGTTGATGCTACTGATTACTACAATGTAGTTTCTATAAGTAACAGCCGTGTCGCAAATCAAAATTTAAAGGGGACTATCTTTGATGATCGTTCTGGAAACTTTAGCGATATCGATTACCTCATTGTAACCCCACAATTTTTGCGATCTGAGGCACAACGACTGGCCAACTATCACATCACTGAAAGCAATCTCAATACTAAAGTGGTAACCTTGCAAGAAATCTATAATGAGTTCTCAGAAGGAAGGCAAGATATCAGTGCGATTAGAAATTTTGTACGCTACATTTATGACAACGCTTCTTCGCCAGCAAATAGGATTCAATTTTTGAATCTCTTCGGTGATGCGAGTTATGATTATAAGGACAGAATTAGAGTGCGTGATAATATTGTGCCGTCCTATTTTTCGGCAGAGAGTACTTCTTTAACCACTTCCTTTTGTACAGATGACTTTTTTGTTTTTATGGATGATGGAGAGGGTAATGTAGTAGCAAATGATTTAATGGATATTGCCGTAGGTCGTATGATCGTGAGTGATCTACAAGAAGCTAGGGAAATGGTAGACAAGGTAATTAGTTATACAGCAGAGCCTGCTTTTAATAAATGGAGGAACAATATCACGCTGATAGGAGACGATGTAGACATCGCTTCTGATGGTATTTTACAAGAAAATGTAAATGCCTTAGGTGATGAGATTTTCTTAAACCGTCCAGATTACAATATCAATAAAATCCTATTGGATAGTTACCAGCAATTCAGTACAGCGGGTGGTCCTAAATATCCTGATGCGGTAAATGATATTAGAGATGCTTTTGAACAAGGTTCTTTGGTGATCAATTATTTTGGTCATGGAAATGAAGATGGATTAGCAAGAGAATTTGTGATAACGCAATCCTTGGTAGAAAATCTGCGGAACCCAAATACACTTCCTTTATTTATAACAGTTACTTGTGAATTTACCCGTTATGATAATCCATTGCGAGTAAGTGGTGGGGAGTTGACATATTTGAATCCGCAAGGTGGTGCAATTGCCTCTGTGGGGACCAACAGATTGATTTTTGTAAATGTAGGTGCGGGATTTAATAATATTATAGATGAATATTTATTCAGTTATAATAATGTAGAGCCTGTCTCTATGGCCGAGGCTTTGAGACTTTCTAAAACAGATCCTCGTTTTCAGTCTAATTCTACTCGTCGGGTTATAGCGTTTGTAGGTGATCCTGCTTTAAAACTAGCTTTCCCTAAACCTCGTGTGGTATTGAACTCCGTAAATGGAAATCCGGTTGCGACCAATACAGACGTGCTTAGAGCTTTGGACCGAGTGACTTTAGGGGGTGAGGTGCAAACTTTATCTGGTACACGTATCAATGATTATGAGGGTACTTTGTTTGTAACCGTATTTGATAAAGACATCAGTCGGGAAACACTGGCAAATGATAATACCAGGGAGCAAACTGGTTCGGGCTCTCCGCCAGGGGCTATTATCAGGTTGCAATTCAATCAGTTGGGGGAAGCTTTGTTTAGAGGCCAAGCAACGATCACTAATGGCCAATTTGAATTTGATTTTATCATGCCTCGAGATACACAAATCCCGATAGGCGCTGGACGAGTTTCCTTCTACGCCAAAAGAACCAACCTTGCAGAAGATCAAAACGGCTTTTCTCAAGACCTGCAAATAGGAGGTATTAACCGCAATGCTCCTGCAGATGATATAGGTCCAGAAGTAGGTTTGTTTATGAACGATACCAACTTTGTTTCTGGCGGTATCACCGATAGCGATCCTTTTTTATTAGCGTTTTTAAATGATGATAGCGGTATCAATACTTCAAGTGGTATAGGCCATGACATCACGGGGATTTTAGATGGAGATGAAACCAATCCGTTTATATTGAACGATTATTACGAAGCCGATGAGGATGATTTTACTAAAGGAAAAGTATTTTTCCCTTTAAGAGATATAGAGCCAGGATTACACACCTTAAAAGTAACTGCTTGGGACACTTATAACAACAGCGCAATGAATGAGGTTCAATTTGTTGTTTCAGAATCTGATGGAGTGGAGCTGACTAGGGTTTTGAATTATCCCAATCCGTTTACTACCTACACAGAGTTTTGGTTCAATCACAACCGACCTTTTGAGCCGCTTGATGTTCAAGTACAAGTAATGACTATAAGTGGAAAGGTAGTATGGAGTAAGAATCAGAATCTTACGACAACCGGTTTCACCTCTCGAGAAATTACTTGGGATGGTAGAGATGATTTTGGTCAACGATTAGGAAAAGGAGTTTATGTGTATAAGATTACCGTAAAATCTACGTTAACTAACAAGTCAGCGAGCAAGATTGAAAAGCTCGTTATTTTATAATAATATGGATTAACATATATTTGCGATCCCATAAAATTTATTAATGAAGAAGATATTTTTACTTTTTGTAGTAGTAACATTTGTAATTCCTAGCTTGAGCAAGGCTCAGGATAACGATACCAGAGTAATAACCACAGCGCTGCCTTTTTTAAGAATTGCTGGAGATCCTAGAGCTGCCGGAATGGGAGATATGGGGGTTGCTACTAGTCCAGATGCCTGGTCACAACAGTGGAATCCTGCTAAGTATGCCTTTAGCAACAGTCAACACAAATTTGGAATTGCCTACACTCCTTATTTAGGAAACCTTGTGGATGATATCGCCATTGCACAATTAGTTTATTCTAATAGAATCAACGAGCAAAGTGCTTTTGCAGGTAGTTTAAGGTATTTCTCTTTGGGTTCTATCACATTGCGTCAAGACGCAGCAGATCCTGGTAGAGAAGAAAACCCTAACGAATTTATCTTAGACGGTACTTATTCTCTCAAATTAAGTGAACAGTTTGCTATGGCGGTAACGGGTCGTTTTTTAAGATCTGATTTGCGTATACAAGGCGTGGACAGTGATGCCACTGCCGCAAATAGTTTTGGAGTGGATGTTTCAGGTTATTATCAGTCTGAAGAAGAGGCTTACGATAATTTTAATGGTCGCTGGAGAGGTGGTTTTAACATTAGTAATATAGGCCCTAAAGTATCTTACGACGCTGGAGGACAGGAAAACTTTATTCCTACAAACATGGCTTTAGGTGGAGGATTTGATTTTATTCTCAACGACGGTTTTAGTAAAATAGGAGTGACCGCTGAGGTGAATAAATTACTGGTTCCTACACCACCTATTAGAGAATCTAATGATGAAAACATGAATGGTGTTGATAGGGAAATCATTAGTGGTCAAGACGATGATGTTACCTTTATCACTGGAATGTTTCAATCATTTGGTGATGCCCCAGGGGGTTTTAGTGAAGAGCTTAGAGAATTCACTTGGGCATTAGGAGTAGAATACACCTATAATGATGCTTTTGCAATGCGTATGGGGTATTTCAATGAATCAGACGATAAAGGAGCTCGAAAATTCTTAGCATTAGGTACGGGATTTCAATTCTCACAAATCAATATTGATCTTTCTTATTTGTTTTCTACGAGCCGTATCAACAGTCCGCTAGAAGGAACTTTAAGATTTGGTCTCACCTTTAATTTTGGTGATGAATTTACAGAATACTAGATCATTAAAAAGCTAGAATTACATGCGACTTTAGAGGTCTACGACAACAAAGAAGAGCTGGCTGCAAATGACGTCTCTTTAATGGAACTGGCTATAAAAGCCCGACATCGCGCTTATGCGCCTTATTCTAATTTTACTGTAGGTTGTGCTTTGTTATTAGACAATGGCGAGATCGTTACCGGTAACAATCAAGAGAACGCTGCTTATCCTTCGGGACTCTGTGCAGAACGTGTCGCAATCTTTGCAGCTGGAGCACAATACCCAGGTGTTGCTGTTTTAAAGATGGCTATTACTGCAAGTCCTAAAGATGATTCTTTTCACAAACCAGTACCGCCATGTGGTGCTTGTAGGCAATCTATTGCCGAGTATGAGAACAATCAAGATAATGATATCGAGCTCTATTTTATGGGCGCTGCAGGTAAGGTTTTGAAGTCTCATTCCCTACGCGATTTACTGCCACTTGTTTTTGATAAGAAATATCTATAACGTTTGCGTGTTATTTTAACCATAAAATAGGTTTTTCCTTAGTGTTTTTTCGTCTATTTTTGCTCATCGCTTTGTCTAAAGTTGGGATATGATCTTTATATTTGATCTTTACGTTCCGCTTTCGCGAAAGCGGACTACTTAACAAGCAATTACATGAAAAAAGTCACTAAAGACGTCTTACTCAACTGGTACGAGGAAATGCTTTTCTGGAGAAAGTTTGAGGATAAATTAGCCCAAGTCTATATCCAACAAAAAGTACGCGGATTTTTGCACCTGTACAACGGCCAGGAGGCCATACTTGCGGGCTCCTTGCACGCCATGGACCTGACTAAAGACAAAATGATCACTGCTTACCGTAATCACGTACAGCCTATAGGAATGGGCGTGGACCCTAAACGAGTAATGGCAGAGCTTTTTGGAAAAGCAACTGGGACTTCTAAAGGTCTAGGTGGATCCATGCACATTTTCTCTAAAGAACATCGTTTTTACGGCGGTCACGGTATTGTAGGGGGACAGATTCCTCTGGGAGCTGGAATAGCTTTCGGTGATAAATACCATGGAGTAGATGCAGTAACGCTTACGTTTTTTGGAGATGGAGCGGCACGTCAAGGTGCGTTGCATGAAGCTTTTAACCTGGCCATGCTTTGGAACCTTCCAGTAGTGTTTTGTGTGGAGAACAATGGGTATGCCATGGGTACTAGTGTAGCTCGTGCGGCAAACCATACCGATATATGGAAGCTAGGATTAGGTTATGAAATGCCTTGTGGACCAGTAGACGCTATGGATCCAGAAAAAGTAGCTGAAGCGATGCATGAAGCAATTGAAAGAGCTCGTTCAGGTGGAGGACCTACATTTCTTGAATTAAAGACCTATAGATACAGAGGTCATTCTATGAGTGATGCTCAAAAATACAGAACAAAAGACGAAGTAGCCGAATATCAAAAAATAGATCCTATCACTCAGATTAAAGAACGTTTGATGAAGGACCACAATGTGACGGAAGAAGATTTTAAAGTTACAGCTAAGCGCGTTAAAGCACGAGTAGCAGAATGTGAGAAGTTTGCAGAAGATTCTCCATTCCCAGAAAAGAATGTGATGTACGACGCCGTATATGAGCAAGAAGATTATCCATTTTTACCAGCAAAACTATAATTCATGGCAGAGGTAATTAACATGCCACGATTGAGCGACACCATGGAAGAAGGTGTTGTTGCAGCGTGGTTGAAACAAGTAGGAGATACAGTTGAAGAAGGAGATATCCTAGCCGAAATTGAAACCGATAAAGCTACCATGGAATTTGAATCCTTTCAAAATGGTACATTATTACACATAGGTGTTCAAGAAGGAGAAACAGCTCCTGTAGATCAACTATTGTGTATCATAGGAGAAGAAGGAGAAGATATTTCTAGTTTACTAGAAGGCGCTGCATCTTCAGACTCTGAGGAAGATACCAAGTCCGACCAAAAGGCAGAAGCATCTTCTGAAGGTAAAAAAGAAGCAAGTGACGATTCAGAACTTCCAGAAGGTGTGGTTATTATCAATATGCCACGCTTAAGTGATACTATGGAAGAAGGAACCGTGGCTTCCTGGTTGAAGAAAGAAGGGGATCAAGTAGAAGAAGGCGATATCCTTGCAGAAATCGAGACCGATAAAGCTACTATGGAATTTGAATCTTTCAATTCAGGTATCTTGTTAAAGATAGGAATTCAAGAAGGAGAAACTGCTAAGGTGGACTCACTTCTTGCTATCATAGGTCCTAAAGGAACTGATATTTCTGGAATAAGCATGGAAAAATCAGCTGCTCCTAATAAAGAAGCTAAGGCAGAAGATAAAAAAGAAGCTCCCAAAGCAGAGAAGAAAGAAGAAGTTGCCAAAGAGACCCCAATAGCATCATCTCCAACTGTTTCAAATGCGACAGGAGGAAGAATATTTGTATCTCCATTAGCTAAGAAAATGGCAGAAGAAAAGGGAATTGATTTAGGTCAAGTAACTGGATCTGGAGAGAATGGTCGTGTTGTAAAAAGCGATATAGAAAGTTTTACACCTAGCACTGCTAAAGCTGCTGCTCCTGCTGCTGCTGCTGCAAGTTCATTCGTGTCTGTAGGAACAGAAACTTTTGAAGAAGTTCCTAATTCGCAAATGCGTAAGACGATTGCAAAACGCCTTGGAGAATCTAAATTTACGGCACCTCACTATTATTTAGGTCTTGATCTGGATATGGATAATGCGATCGCAAGTAGAAAAGCAATTAATGAATTGCCAGATACTAAGATCAGCTTTAATGATATGGTGATCAAAGCAGCAGCAATGGCTTTGAGAGTGCATCCTAGAGTAAATACACAGTGGACAGAAAAGAACACGATTATTGCAAAGCATATCCATATAGGAGTTGCTGTAGCGGTAGAGGATGGACTTTTAGTACCCGTGTTGCCGTTTGCAGACCAGATGAGTATGCAACAAATAGGCGCTAAAGTAAAAGAACTTGCTGGTAAAGCACGTAACAAGAAATTACAACCTAAAGAAATGGAAGGAAGCACGTTCACCATTTCTAATTTAGGAATGTTCGGTATAACAGAGTTTACTTCTATCATCAATCAGCCTAATAGCGCCATAATGTCTGTAGGGGCGATTGTACAAAAGCCAGTAGTAAAAGAGGGACAGATCGTTGTGGGTAACGTGATGAGAATCACACTTGCTTGTGATCACAGAACCGTAGATGGAGCAACAGGAGCTGCTTTTTTACAAACTTTTAAGTCTTATATTGAAAACCCTATTGTGATGTACGTATAACATTTTAATTTATAGTTTTAAACAAAAGCCAAATCGAGAGATTTGGCTTTTGTTATTTCCATTCTCGAAGTACTTTAGAAAGGCAGTTCCGGCTATAAAGAGTTCAGGAAATTCTTAGCCTATTAAGATTGCTTGCCGAAAAATTTCAACTTTCACGGTGCTAAAGGACTGCTTTTGGCCGTTGGGATAAGTAAAGTAGTTTCACTCAAAACCACATCTAATTACTTCCTTTAAATAAAGTCTATATATTATCTTTACTTCACTTAAACAACCATCATGAAAAAAACACTATTACTTCTATCCATTGCAGCAATTCTAAGTGCTTGTAGTTCTTCCAAGGGAATCGACAAGATGAGTCAGGCCCTTGATAATATGAGCCAACTCACAGAAATTAAGATGCCTAAAGCCAGTGCGGTTCAAATCGCGTTAGATGTAGAATATTTAGCCAGTGATGAATTAAAAGGTCGTGATACAGGATCTGAAGGAATAGAACAAGCAGCTGTTTATCTTTCGGAGCGTTTTTCTCAGATAGGTATTTTACCTTACCGAGGGTCGTATATGGATCATTTTGAAGTTAAAGGACAAGAAGCCTTTAATGTAGTCGCTATGATTCCTGGGACTGATAAGAGTTTAATGGATGAGGTAATAGTTATAGGAGCACATTATGATCATATAGGGATGATACAGGCTGTTGCAGGCGACAGTATTGCAAACGGTGCTAATGATAATGCCACAGGAACAGCAACAGTACTCGCTATTGCAGCAAATTTTAGAAAGTTAGATTTCAATAGAAGAACGGTTGTTTTTGCACTTTTCTCTGCAGAAGAAAAAGGCTTATTAGGTTCCAAACATTTGGCGCAGCGTATGAAAAAAGAAGGAGTGAATGTAGTGGCCATGCTCAATTTTGAAATGACGGGTACGCCTATGGTAAACCGACCGTATATCGCATATCTTACTGGTCATGATACTTCTGATATGGCGGCTGTTTTTAACGAGGCAAATAAAGACCGTGTAGTGACTGGAAAGTTAGATCAGGCAGCACAATTAAACTTGTTTATGAGATCAGATAACTATGCGTTTTTTCAAGAATTTAAGGTACCATCACAAACCTTTAGCACCTTTGACTTTACCAATTTTGATCACTACCATCAAGTAGGAGATGATATTTCTCAAGTAAATACGATTCATATGGCGCAATTAGTTGATGCGGTGATGCCGGGAATCTTTAAAGTTGTGAACGCAGAACAATTGAAATTAACACCTAGTACCAATGAGTAAAAGAATAGTCATTACAGGAACCAGTCGCGGGATCGGATTTGAACTCGCTCAGTTATTAGCAAATGCCGGACATGAGGTGGTAGCGCTTTCGCGAAAGATAGATTCCATCCAAGCCCTAGAAAAGAATTCGATACACGCTATTTCCACCGACTTGAGTGAGCAGTCCAGTATAGATGAAGCCGCTAAGAATATACTAGATAAATGGGATCGCATTGATATTTTGATTCACAACGCAGGAATGTTAGTGAACAAGCCTTTTGAAGAACTCACTCCAGCAGATTTTCAGCAATGTTATGCGGTAAATGTTTTCGGAGTAGCATCTTTGACCCAAGCTTTAATGCCGGCTATGAATAAGCATACTCATGTGGTAGCTATCAGTTCTATGGGAGGTATTCAAGGAAGTGCTAAATTTCCTGGGCTTGCTGCTTATTCCAGTGCCAAAGCAGCTGTCATCACCTTATTTGAACTCCTAGCTGAAGAGTACAAAGAAAACGGGCCATCCTTCAACACGCTTGCTCTAGGAGCGGTACAAACCGAGATGTTAGAAGAAGCATTTCCAGGCTATAAAGCTCCCTTAACGGCAACCGAAATGGCGAGTTACATAATGGATTTTGCACTGACGGGCCATAAATTCTATAACGGGAAAACGCTTCAGGTGAGTGCGAGTACTCCTTAGGGATGAATGATTGTAAATTGGCTATATTTGAATAAATATTGTTGATTCGTTTACTTTGACGGGAGGTCATAGGTCATAGACTTATTAAGGCATCAATAGGTTAAGTAGCTGCTATAAAAGTTCCATTTTAAGCCATTGCTCCTCAGCATGTTTTCCCCACAGGCAAAGAATTTGAATGAAGTGATAAAAAAGGATGGGCAATCTACAAGATTTTAAAACTTAGATCAATGAACAAAAACAAATTGTTGGCCATTATTGGAGTTCCCGTTGTGTTTTTACTCGCTTATCTTGGGGTGAAAAATTTTGGTATGTACTTTGTTTTTGCGATTCCTATACTTTTATTTTTCTTTATAGGGATGAAATACCTGCTGTCTAAAAGTAAATAGAGATCCTACTTTTAGAGGAGCTATTCCTTTAAGAACTACGGAAGAGTAAAACAGGCCAAATAAATGACAGATCTAGAGGCTTGTGTTCTATTAGAAAGTCTTTTTGTAAACTAAACCAGCATAAACTTGGTTTGGAGAGCTCCATAGTTGAATAAAAAATCAGCCCTGTGTTACATTTAAATGTAGTATCTTTTTACACGCTATCTTTTGTAAATGAGGTAGATGTGGTTATTTCACTTTAGGTTCAATTTAAATTACAATTGATGAAAAATTATTTAGCAATCTTACTAATAGCAGCGCTTTTCAGCAGCTGTGAAAAAGATAAGAATACCAATGCAGTTGCAGTAGATCAAACAACGATCAAACAACATATAGAACGGCTCGCATCAGATGAGTTTTCAGGAAGAAAGCCATTTACGGCTGGCGAAGTCAAAACAGTGAATTATTTAAAAGAGGAGTTTGAAAAATTAGGCCTTTTACCAGGAAATGGGGATAGCTATTTTCAAGATGTGCCCTTGGTAGAGATCACAGGAACACCCTCTGAAACCATGACGATTACCGGCCAAAAGGAACGTTTTGATTTATCCTATTTAAAAGATTTTGTTGCTACCACTAATAAAACAGTGCCTGAAGTGAGTCTTAAAAACTCCGAACTTGTGTTTGCCGGTTATGGGATTGTTGCTCCTGAATATGGATGGAACGATTATGAAGGAGTGGACTGGGAAGGAAAAACGGCTGTTGTATTGATCAATGATCCGGGTTTTAAATCAGGAGACTCCACCTTGTTCAAAGGAAACGCAATGACTTATTACGGTCGTTGGACATATAAATATGAAGAAGCAGCACGCCAAGGAGCAGCTGGAGTAATCATCATTCATGATACGGAGCCAGCTTCTTATGGCTGGAACGTGATTGAGTCGAGTTGGAGTGGTGCAAAATTGGTTATCGAAAGTGATTTACCACTTTTAGATGTAGAATCTTGGATAAGTGGAGAGAGTGCCCAAAAAATGTTCGATATATCAGTCATGAAGGGACAGGATTATAAAGCTATGGCGCACAGTAAAAGTTTTTCACCTATTCCGTTAGACTTAAGTGTTTCGGTTGGTATTCAGAATAACATTAAAAAAGATATTTCTAAAAATGTAGTGGCCATGATACCGGGTACGGATCAGAAAGATGAATTCATCATCTACTCGGCACACTGGGATCATTTAGGGATTGGTAAAGCTGTAGATGGTGATTCTATTTATAACGGAGCGGTAGACAACGCTTCTGGAACTGCTGGACTACTAGCCATTGCAGAAGCATTCCAAAAAAGTGACCCTACAAAACGCTCTATCGTATTTATAGCACTTACAGGTGAAGAGCAAGGTCTATTAGGCTCCTCCTATTATGCCTCATACCCTATTTTTGAACCTACAAAAACAGTAGCCAATATTAATATGGACGCTTTTTATAGCCCTGGCAAAATGAAAGATTTAACCATTACCGGTTATGGTCAGTCCGAAATGGATGAATATGCCAAAGCAGCAGCTAAAGATCAAGGCAGGTACATTATTCCTGATCCAGAAGCAGAAAAAGGATATTTCTTCAGGTCAGACCATTTTAATTTTGCTAAAATTGGAATACCTGCTTTGTATGCTAGCGGTACTTATGAAGGCTTTGACAAAAGTATTGAAGAGATAAAAATACTCAATAAGGACTACAACTTAAATAAATACCACCAACCATCAGACGAGTATACTCCCGAAACCACAGACCTAAGTGGTATTCAATTGGACTTGCAATTGTTATATCAAGTTGGATTGAAATTAGGAAATGAAGATTATTTTCCAAAATGGTATGAGGGAAGTGAGTTCAAAGCAGCAAGGAATTAGCTGTGATTTGATAATTCTGATTTTATTTCTCCTCCATTTCCTAGGACTTCTTGAATTCAAAATTGCCTTGGTATTCCAAGGAAGATCACAGAATTTTACTTAATTTTAAGATGCTGCAGACTTTGTTGAGATATCGCTTTCGCGAAAGCGAGAACACCACAATCCTTATTTTATGGGGATCGTGACCTGATGTTACTACTAGAAACATTAAAAGTTTCTTTAAACTTATTTCTAAGATTGATCTAGAAAAGAGTCAACTACTTTCATCACTAGCATCCTATAAGAAGCTCCGTACCGATTTTGAAAACAAAATCTATAGACGCACCGACCCTGTACTTATAGAGAGAACTACATATTTAATAGTAAAAGAAAGAGCGGGTTTCCTTGTTATCAAAGTCTAGAATTGGTCTTTTAAAGCAAGCTTGATTTGCGCTATTGTCCTAATTTTAAATGAAGTCAAACTTAAGATATGTAAAATTAATGGTTATTTTTAGATCATTAAAGTGTCGTTGGTAATCAATTGAGAAAAGCAAAAAAGTCATGAAAAATATTTTGGGATTCTTTTTATCATTAGTTAGTACTTCTGTGCTATGTCAAGATGGGCAATTAGATTATTCTTTCAATCCATACGTCAATCTCAATAATTCTGTCATCTCAATTGCGGAACAGAATGACAATAAAATTCTTATAGGAGGTTCGTTTGGAAGCAATAATAATAATATTAAGAGACTGAATGTAGATGGAACTACCGACACTAGTTTTGGCGCTGTGATAAATTTTCCTATTGTCAATGACATCTTTGTGCAAAATGATAATAAAATTGTGGTGGTAGGCCGTTCTCCTTCCTATATTAAACGGCTCAATGAAAACGGGAGCTTGGATGCCACATTTAATTTCCCAGGAGCTACTATAAATGGTTGGATCAATAAGGTAGTAGTCCTCAACAATGGAAAAATTATTATCGCTGGGATATTCAATCAAATTGGTAACATTCCAAGGGAGGCTGTTGCGCGATTGAATCCTAATGGTAGTTTAGATACTTCCTTTAATTTAAATTTGCCTCCGGTCACTGGGATTCGGGCTATGGATGTGCAGCCCGACGGGAAAATACTTATTGCTGGGCAGAATGATGAAACCAGTAATCAATACCGAATCTTCAGAAGGTACCTTCAAAATGGCACACTCGACACGAGTTTTAACGGAGATGAGGAACATTATATTTACGACATCAAAACGCAACAAGACGGTAAAATAATGATTTCTGGCCCTTTTGATGATTATAGTAATATTATTAGGTATAACGTCGCCCGGTTGAACAATGACGGTACATTAGATCCCACTTTTGATTCGTACAATATACCGCAGAACGGAAGTATTTATACCATTTTTGATATTGCTATACTTGATGACGGCAAATACATTATAAATGGTAGTTTCAGTACCTACGACCAAGTTACCAGTAACTATATTGCCAAAATTAACCACGACGGTACAATAGACACCTCTTTTAATATTGGTTTAGGGCCAAATGATTTTGTATATGAAACATATGTGCAGCAAGACGGAAAAATTCTAATTGGAGGCAATTTCACTACCTACAATGGCAATTCTATCAATCGAATTGCACGTTTAGATAATAGCCTGCTTTCAACCGATCCCTACCTGTTGGGAGATAGCATTACTATTTATCCTAACCCTACTAAAGACAAAGTGGACATTAGATTAGATAACGGGTTGGAAACGGAATCTATCTTGACTATTTATAGCTCAACCGGGCAACTCCTAAAAGTTGAAGAGTTTACCAATCGTAAAACCATAGATTTAAGTTTCCTAACGAGTGGAATGTATGTTTTTTGTATTAAAAATGGAACACAAATAAACACTTATAAAATTTTAAAACAGTAAAACGTTTGCCATCAACATATAAATTGAATATTAGTTCTAGCTTGTTAATAGATCCTTAGAGTAATAGGTGCGTATTTGTTAAATGTCATTGTTGGTCAATGGCCTGCTAGCTTTGTGGAAAGAGTACTAATCTTATACAATCACTTTATTATTAATTTATACAGATATGACTAAAGCACTAACTTTTCTACTAATTTTTTTCTTCTCATTTTTGTCTTTTGGACAACATCAAAGAGACATGTCTTTTAAGTTTTCCATCACACCAGAAATGCAAGAAGCATTTGGGGGCACGGGAAAATTAATGGTTTATCTCACATTGAAAAATGACATTCAGCCAGTACGTTTATCGGCCAATCAAGATAGCACATGGGTTTTTGGGCTCCAGGTGAAAAATTGGAAAAAAGATGAACTATTAGAAATAGATGCAAATACTAACTGGACCTCCACTGCAAACTGGACATTGAATAACATTCCATATCAGGATTATTACCTTCAAGTGAGCTGGGATGAGTCTAAAATAGAGCAGCGTGCAGAAGATCCATACAGTATGGTCACTCAAGTATTAAAACTAACTAACGAAAAACCTCAAGAAGTTTCCGTTGCCTTTTCTGAAGGGGTATCTAAATCTACCCTTGTGGAACATGATCTTATAAAGAAATTTTCGCTTGAAAGCAGTGTGCTTTCTAAATGGTGGGGTAAATCCATTAGTATTCATGCTGCTGTACTTATTCCATCGGGGTATGCAGATAACCCTACAAAGAAATATCCTGTTTGTTATAGTATTGGAGGTTACGGTAGTAGGTATACCCGAGTAAATCAAATAGTACAAAATTCAACAATGCAAACCTGGTGGACATCAAAGGAGGCACCGCAAATCATTACAGTCTTTCTGGATGGTTACGGTCAGTATGGCGATTCTTACCAGCTGGATTCCGAAAACAATGGACCCTACGGGACCGCGTTGATTGAAGAAATTATTCCTGAAATTGAAAAAAAATTCAGAACAGAAGGTACTCCAGAGTCTCGTTATACTGCTGGTTGTTCGACGGGAGGTTGGGTTTCTTTAGCATTACAGTTGTATTATCCTGACCATTTTGGCGGTTGTTTTTCTTACAGCGCTGATCCGGTATCATTTTATAAAATGCAACTCATCAATATCTATAAAGACAAAAATGCCTTCTATAACGACAATTCAATAGAACGTCCTAGTAAGAGAAATACAATGGGAGAACCTGAGTTTACCATTAAAAAAGAAGTTCGTACGGAGAATGTAGAAGGGTATACCAATTCTTATATCACGTCTCGAAATCAATGGGGAGGATGGAATGCCGTATATAGTCCAAGGGATAAGAAAGGCTTTCCAATGCCAATATTTGATCCTATTACTGGAGCAATAGACCCAGTAGTTGCAGAACATTGGAAGAATTATGATTTGCTAAAATATACAGAAGAAAATTGGTCGGAATTAGGGCCTAAAATTCAAGGTAAAATACACATTTGGATGGGAGACATGGATAATTATTATTTGAATAATGCTATGCGGGATTTTGACAGTTACTTGATGTCCACTACCAATCCTAAATCTGATGCAGAAATTTTATTCTCACCCACCAGCGGACATTGTGATAGCTTTTCCATCAGAACTTATTTAGAAGCAATTCAAAAACAAATGATAACAAAACCCAAACGCTATTAATGCCGCCTTGCCAAGCAGTTGCACTTCCTGTATATCCTATAAATGCTAATACGATTAATGAAGTAATATCAAGGATTTATTAAACGGGTTTACTTGGAAATATACTTTTTAATGCTATAATTCTTTAATTATGAAAACACTAAAAAGCCTACTTGTTTTAGTTCTTGTCTTAAACGTTACATCTATTCAAACTTAAAATCTAAAGCGGCAAAAACAATACCTCACTAAAGTTATAAAGAAGATGAACGTCTATCTAGGTTGCACAGAAGAGCAAATTTTAGATAAATGCTCTAACTGTGAGGATCAAAAAAACCATGAATCTCTTAGGGATATTTACTCATTCAAATTTGAATGATGAGCAGTTTCAATCTGCTGGATTCTATATCGGCACAAGTTAGGCAGAAGTTTATGAAATGATTTTTACAGCAAAAGATAATAACGATATTACAAAGTGGCAAAGCAACTTTTTGAAAGTTCAAACACAAAAAATGGAGCGAAACCTTTTTATACTGAGGATACCAAACAAAGATTTACCATAGCTGTTTGGTTTTATAAATCAAGCTGTTAATTGCAGGAAGTCTTCTAGGTAGTGAATGGGAACTTGATTTGGAATAGGATAGAAGCATACAGCACCAAACAAGGAGTGTGATTCACATAGCTGCACTAGGCATTAGAACCTTACTTAGGTAAGGTCAAATGAACTAAAAAGGAATATACCCTGACCTACAAAACCTATACTTAGCAGAAGGCCTTACGCCTTTTTTGCACCGCTTTTTAGGGGTAAAACTGTCAGTAAACATTATGATTTGACTTGAATAATGGCTAGATAGTTTTTCTTAAGTTTGATTCTTCTTTTGATGAACTGCAAATGCACCAGACCTAAAGTCCATACCATGAAAAAAACCAAGCTTTTTTTACTCGTACTTTTTATTGTTTCAGCATCCTTTGCACAGACTGCAGATTCTATTTTTAAATCGGTAAAATACAGAAATATAGGCCCTTTTAGAGGAGGAAGGTCTGTTGCTGCATCTGGTGTAGTAGGAGATCCTATGACTTACTATATGGGAAATACCGGTGGAGGGCTTTGGAAAACGGAAGATGGTGGTCAACTCTGGCAAAACATTTCGGATGGGTACTTTAAAACCAGTTCTGTTGGAGCAATAGCAGTTTCAGAAAGTGATCCCAACATTGTATATGTAGGAATGGGAGAGCATGCGCCTAGAGCCGTAATGACATCTTATGGAGATGGTGTGTACAAATCTACTGATGCAGGTAAGACATGGAATTATGTAGGGCTAAAAGCGACTCAACACATATCCAGAATAATAATACATCCTAAAAATCCAGATATTCTTTTCGTAGCGGCTCAGGGAGCATTATATGGTCCCAATGAAGACCGAGGTGTTTTTAAGTCGGTAGATGGTGGTACCAGCTGGAAAAAAGTGCTCTATGTAAATGATTTAACCGGAGCGGCTGAGTTGTCCATGGACTATAACAATCCTTTGGTTATGTACGCGGCGATGTGGGAACATCAGCGTAAGCCTTGGAAAGTTATCAGTGGAGGTGCCGGAAGTGGGCTTTACAAAACTACCGATGGAGGAGCATCTTGGAATAAAATTCACAAAGGCTTACCTGAAGAGAAAGGTAAAATGGCGATAGCAGTGAGTCGCTCCAATTCAGACAAAGTCTATGCTTTAGTGGAGAGTGATTCTGATAAAGAGTTGGGTGGATTATTCGTTTCTAATACGGCAGGAGCAAATTGGTCTAAAGTATCTTCTGACCACAGTCTTATTCAAAGAGCTTGGTATTATATCGAATTGTTTATCGATCCTAATGATGAAGAAAAAATATATGTGCTTAATGCCAGCGCACAACACTCCATCGATGGGGGTCACACGTGGACAACCATAACAGGAACCCATGGAGATCATCATGATCTTTGGATCAACCCAGACAACACTAAAAATATGATCATTGCTAATGACGGCGGCGCTGCAGTATCTTATAATTCAGGGCAATCATGGTCTCGACAAAACAGAATGCCAACAGCGCAGTTTTATAGAGTGAATACAGATAACCTGTTTCCTTATAATATTTATGGTGGGCAACAAGATAATTCTTCCGTAAAAATTAGCAGTCTCGCTCTGGGTAGCGGAGGTATAGATGAACAGAATTGGTCGGCTTCTGCAGGTGGAGAAAGCGCCTTTTTGGCTTTCGATCCTGATGATCCGAGGTATGTAATGGGGGGTAGTTATTTAGGTACTATTGAAATACTAGATACCAAAGCAAAAGCCAGTACGCAGGTCATGGCTGCTCCTATCCAATATTTAGGAAGAGATTCCAAAGACATGAAATACAGATACAATTGGAATGCTCCAATTATCTGGTCACAACATGAAAAAGACACCTATTATCACGGTGCACAACTATTATTGCGCACCAGAGACAAGGGTGTGAATTGGGAAGAAGTTTCTCCCGATTTATCGAACAATGAAAAAGACAAACAAGGCAAAGGAGGCGGGCCTTACACTAATGAGGCGGTAGGAGCAGAGAATTACGGTACCCTAGCTTATGTGGTGGAATCACCCTATGAAAAAGGGGTTATCTGGACCGCGACTGACGATGGAGTTGTACAGTTGACCAAGGATGGTGGTACGACTTGGGTTAATGTCACTCCTAAAAATCTTCCTGAGACCTTGATCAATTCTATTGAAGTCTCTCCACATGATAAAGCAACAGCTTATATTGCGACCACTAGATTCAAATTCAATGATTATACCCCTGGCATTTATAAAACTACAAATTACGGTAAATCATGGACCAATATCAGCTCTGGTATTCCAACAGGCGCTTACACTAGAGTCGTTAGAGAAGATACAAAGCAAAAAGATTTGCTTTTTGCAGGAACAGAACTAGGGATGTATATCTCTTGGAATGGAGGGAAAAAGTGGCAAGCCTTTCAATTGAATTTACCGATAACGCCTATTACCGATTTAAAAGTTAGCCATGACGACTTAGTTATTGCAACGATGGGTAGGTCTTTTTGGATATTAGATGACTTGAGTTTGATCAGACAGTTTAAAGGTGAGGAGACCTCTTTTGCATTATTTCAACCCGAAGATGCAATTATAGGGAATTGGAACAGTGCATTAAATAATAATTCAGATGACTTTGATGGCACTGATGATTCTCAAGGGGTTAATCCTGCAAATGGTGTTGTATTTTACTATTATGTTCCCGCTTTCGCGAAAGCGGAACCATTAAAATTAACCATTAACGATAAGGACGGAAATTTGGTAAGAACGATTAGTTCTAAAGAAGATCCTAATTATTTAGAATATCCTGGAGGCCCTTCAGCAGAGCCTTTACTAACAAATAAAGTTGGGCTGAACCGTTTTGTATGGGATATGAGTTACAACAGTTTGCCCGGAATACCCACTGCTTATATAGAAGGATCTTATAAAGGTCATAAGGCGATGCCAAATGAGTATACAGCTAGCATCACGCAAGCAGATCAATTATCTAACGTGACCTTCCATATATTGCCCAACCCATTATATGAAGTAACTGAGGAGGACTATCAAGAAACTCATGACTTCAAAACTAAAACAGAGGCAACTCTTACAGTCATGCATAGGAGAGTTAATAAATTAAAAGAAGTGCAAGATCAGATAGCACAAACTTTAAAGGACTTACCTGAAGAACAGACATATAGCAAGGTGATATCTGAAGGTGAAGCTCTAGTTGAAAAGTTAAAATTTTGGGATGAAGATATGGTACAGCGCAAATCCAAGGCTTATGATGATGTAGAGAATTTTCCAAATAAATTCACTGCCGAATACATCTTTCTAATCGATCAAAACAGCAGCGACTTACCCAAAGTAAGCCAAGCGTCAAAGGACAGACTTAGAGTGCTGGAAGCAAAATGGGAGCTATTGAAGAACAGATCAGAAGCGCTTATAAATAGCAGCATTCCTGCCTATAATAAATTGCTTTGGGATCATGGTATTGGAGCTTTAAAATTAAACTAGAACAACTTATGGAAACTTGTTGGAGACAAGTTTCCTATACTATTAAATAGCGATGTGCGACGTATCAGATAAAATAAAGTTTTGTACCTGTGTGGATAAAAATACAGTAATAGAAGAGCTTGATCATTATTGGGTGTTGCATAGGTATCACAAGGATAAAAACTTAAAAGTCATGGGGCTTCCCATCTTTCCTGATCATCTTCACCCCAAGTTTGAAATAAATGCGCAAGTAGTAGTTCGTGCATTAAATTCTGCTGATGCTTTTGATCAAAAAATGCTATTGGAAAAAGGAGACAGGCTGGAAGTTGTATTGTGTAATAACGCAACTGATATTCAGGATTCATTTTACTACAACTTTAGGTATACCGGCACTGTTTGGGAATCTATAGAAGCAGATTATTTTGATTTAATGAGCAGGTTTGATGAGGTCATCTCAGGGCAAGTAAAAGAAATAAAATAAGAAACCTGTCGCAGCACGCAGCCTAAAATAAACTTATGATTCCCGCGCAACTAGCTTTGTATAGTTAGGTCTAAGAACATGGAAATAAAAAACGAGAAAGAACTATATGAAGAAAAATACTAAAGTAAAGAAGCAAGCTAAATTGCTACGAGTCACCAGGAAAATACACAGGACTTTAGGAGCGGTTTTATTTATTTTTTTCTTCTTTATTGCTGTAACCGGCATATTACTGGGGTGGAAAAAAAATACCGGTGGAATCATTCAGGCCAAATCATATTCGGGTATTTCTACAGATTTTAAACATTGGCTTCCGGTAGATAGTTTACATACTATTGCTTGTAATGTGCTTAGAGACTCGGTGTCAGCAGACTTATCCCAAGAGCTCGATAGAATTGATATCAAAAAGAATAAGGGAATGATCAAGTTTATCTTTGTAGAAGATTTTTGGGGCGTCCAACTGGACGGTGCCACAGGAAAACTTTTGCATATAGAAGAAAGACGTTCTGACTTTATTGAAAAAGTACATGACGGTTCCATACTCGACTACTACTTGGGAACCACAGGCGATCAGGTTAAATTGGTTTATACCTCTATAATGGGTACTTCTTTATTGATGTTTACCATTACAGGATTTTGGCTTTGGTATGGACCTAAACGAATGAGAAAGGAAAAAAGAACATAAGCTATAGGTTTTCTAGTTCCGTTTTTTGGTGGGTTCCAGAGAAAGAGAGTTGTCTTACTCATTCAGCTTGCTGTTTTTTATGCTGAAGAGGTGTAGGTCACCTAAGAAGATCCAAATTAGTAAGCGCTCTATTATTGCAACTTGAGTTTCAAATGGTTTTTGATCCAGCCTATGAGCTTCCACGACCTCCATTTTATGGCAACCTACAGAAGTGTCTGGTGTATGGAAATCCTTATAAAGAAGAGCAATAACAGGCACCCATACTTTTATTTCAGAAGTTAACGATCTATAGATTATATTTGAGACGGTATAACTTGTTATAAAACAATCGATTAGAGCATTATTTAAATAATCCAAACTATGAAAACACTAATTTTAGTCATCTGCTTTGTATTCTTAGGGTATTTTGAAATGACAGCACAAACGGAATTCGTGCTGGAACCTTCTCAAAGTATGATAATGACTGGAAAAGGAGCTGGTCAAGACGCGACAATCAATCCTTATTTGGGAGAAAATTGCTTTGCGATAGTTAAGAATATTGGAAACAGGAAATTCTCTATCAGAGTTCAACAAGAGGGAACAATTATAAAAGAAATTTCTATTCTGAAAGGGGAAATAAAAAAAGTGAAGCTTCTAAAAGGTTATGAATTATACTTGGATCCAAATCCAAAAGGAATTACAAAAGCTAGTGTGGATTATGAAAAAATAAGTAAATAAAAAACCTGTGCTCATTTCAGATGTAGATAAAAAATAGCACAACTGACTTACAAACTTAAGTCCTCGTCGTACTCGCTAGTCCGCCAAATTTTTAATCGGACAATTCCCATAATATTATAATTAGTACCACTCAAAAAATTAGGTTCGAGTACCACTCGAAGAGCTCGCATATTATTATAGCCTAATAGCCCTGAACAAAACAGTTTGTGGTAATTTGATAAAAAAATATAAAATGAAGTCAGCTGATTATTTGATAGTTGCCATTCAATCACTAAAATACTTTATAAAAGTTCGGGACATTTAGAGATCTAGTTGTTCTATTATTAAATGAACTATAAAAACTCTTAACCAAATGAAAATCTCAAATTTTAAACTACTTACAATTGCAACAGCAATCACGCTATTTCTTGGTGTATTTACCTCTTGTTCCAATGACGATGGCCCAACCGTAAATATAACCGTCAATGAAGGGCCTGATGGCGATATAGGCGGAGACTTTACTGGAGATGGCGGTAATGGCTCAAGAATTATTAATTGGACGAACAATTTAGCTACAGCCGATTATAATGCTGATATAACGAGTACATCTTCTGGGACATTTCAAATAGTAGTTGCCGATGCCAACGGGGCTGTGGTACTTGACAGAAGCATTAATGGAGCGACTGAGCCAGATACTATTGGCGGTGTTACCAACACTGGCGCGCCTGGTAACTGGACAGTTACTATTACTTTGGAATCCTTTAATGGAAACGGAAGTTATTCATTAAGTGCAGGAAACTAATAAAAGCACACTTCTGAGTTATAGCAAAGGCTGTCTTTAATAAGGCAGCCTTTTTTAATACACTACAGTTAACAACCAAGCCACCACCTGGAAGATGCTTTTATCACTTAGGTTAAAGGGCTACGAGCCATATACATCACCGTTGTGCTTCATTATCAGGAACTGCTAACCAATGATAAAATTCTTTAGAACAATCCGTCAAAAAATGATCACTGAAGGTAAATTCAGTAAGTATATACTTTATGCCATTGGAGAAATAGTTCTTGTGGTTATTGGAATTCTAATTGCCTTATCCATAAATAATTGGAATGAAAAGAGAAAAGACAATATTCTAAAACAAACCTTTCTTTTGAAATTAAAATCTAATCTTCAAGATGATATATCAAAATTTAAAGAAGTAGGCGTACTTATAAAAAGCAACATCAGGCCACTAAGCATTCACCATACAGCTGGTAAAGAATGCTTTTTAATTGCTTCCATTCAATTAAAATATATGGAAAACCTTTGATATTCAATTTTTTACGATATTGCAATAACTATTCATCCGGGTTAGATTGTTTAATGATGGAGGAATACAAAATTTTGACTCTTGTAAAATTCCTTACTTATGAAATACTGGCCACTACTATTACTCTTTATTTTCTCCGGTTGCAAAACATCTCAGTTGAATGAGGATATTTTCAAGGAAGGTAAAAGCTTTCGAAATTTTCGAGGTTATGAACCAGTGGATCCGGTAGAATTTGAAGATAAAATCTTGATAAAGAATACGGACGGTTTGCTAGAGTCCAAACCTATAAAGCTTTTAAATAGGGAAGAAACCTTGGGCTTCTTAAATAACGAAACGGTCTTGGTGGCTATAGGGGAATTCAAGCAGGAGGGATCACTGGAATACCTTCCTATTGCATTCTCAAAAAAGAATACCAGCTATAAGATCACCATGGATTATATGAAATATGCCACTTTGGCTCAGTTCTCAGATCAAAAATTTATTGGATCCAGAAGGGTAGGAGTTGGTTTGCGTTTGATATCTCTGATCTACACTGCTGAAGAGGGTATCAATATAAGTGACCTCTATTCTATAGGTCTTGCGGCAAAACAAGAAAAATTGAGCGGTACACTCATCATTGAAGTTATAGGTATTAAATCTAAAGAAGTGACCTCTTTGATCCCTTTGCCTTCTGAAATCAACCAAACTACGATTCAAAATGCAATGCAGGCACTAGCGACCATAAAGTCCAAGATTTATGATGAAGAAACCAGTTTATATCCTCAGGTCATGGCAATCAAAGAATATCGTGGAAAAGAAATTATAAATGATGCCAATGATCAAAGCCCTGTTTCTCCTTTGCAAGACCTTGCCGATCGAAGTATACAATTACAGTTTGGGAATATGGATTTTGGATCTGAGGAAAGAGAAAGGGAAGCAAGCAGGCTTTTACAAGAGGCACTGCTCGCTGCTTTAAATAAAGATGTAGAAAAAAGTATATCCGCTTTAAAAGAGTATGGTGATAAATTCCACGAGTACAATCTCAATTTGATGCTGAGGGATTTGGAATACCACCGGACTTCATTAAAAGATCCAGATGCTCCTAAGTGGAAAGAGATTTATAAAACCATCCTGAAAGAGCATCGAGATAAGCTCCCTAAGGATATCATAGCCAGGCTGGAATCTGCTCTCTAAATTGGAAACATCGGAATAGGGATCTCCAATAGGTGACCTGACCAAATCTGATAAGGTCATTTATGGATTTTTAGAATTAAAGCGTTGGAATTTTTATCAACACAAACCAACTTTTGGTCGTGAAGAAACCAAAGAAAGAACAAAGTTAAAAATAAAGATGAACGTCTATTTCAAATCAAAATATCTTGACATAGAAAACAGGAACTGAAATAAAGCCAGTTGCTAACACCGCATATAGCTTATCAGTTGCTTAATAGAAGTTCAGGTCTATTTACAAGTCTGCCAATTTTTTTAATTAGGCTTATTGAGAAAAAAGGTAATAGTAAAATTAAAAAATCGGCTCGTGCTTAACCGAAAAGCAATCGGTATTTTGCAAGCTACGAGCCGTACAGTAACCTTATACTTCATTACAACTAACTGCTAACCAATGATAAAATTCTTTAGAACAATTAGACAAAACTTGTTGATGGAAAACAAAACTGGAAAGTATTTCAAATATGCTGTTGGTGAAATTATTCTTGTAATGATAGGTATTCTCCTTGCATTACAAGTTAATAATTGGAATGAAGGAAGAAAGGACCGAATAAAAGAACAGGTTGTCCTCAAACAACTACAGGAAGATTACCAGGCCAATCTCATACAACTGGAAGAAAAAATGACGACCAGGGACAGGGTCATTTATTCAGCAATGAATTTATTAAAGAAATTTGACCAACCCGTAGGAATTATTCGTGACAGTCTTGTTAAAGAACTTGCTAATACTTTCCACGACCCAACTTACGACCCTATACAGAATGACTTAACAAGTTCAGGCAATTTAATTCTAATCCGCAACCACAAATTAAAACGCTTACTTTCAAATTGGTCGTCAGATGTGGTAGGGGTCCGGGAAATTGAAGTAACCTGGAGTAATTCTGTAAATGGTGAATTTGATTTAATTCTGTCAGAATTAGGTTTGGGCAGAGATGTCTCTAATAGTTTTATGAACAATTCTCAACATCTTTGGTTATTAGATCATAATGAGGAGTCCTATAAAATTGAAATTGGAACATCAAAGCTGGGTGCTCCTTTGAATGAAATATTAACCAGTAGGAAGCTGGAAGGTATGCTTGGAAGTGCTATTTCTCTTAATAAAGCTGCAAATCTGCAATCTGAGGCCTTACGCGCGAGAATCCTGGAGATTTTGGATTTGATTAATTCCGAACTAAAGAAATAACGAAAGCACAACAATGGCCTTAAGTAACAGGGTTTTTGTTGCTTATCCCAAAGTTAAGAGCTTTTAAAGGAAGCCGCGAAATTTCTTAATGGGACCAATCCCCAAAAGTCCAGATCGAGTACCACCAGAAGATTTATTACTTAGTTTCACCCCTACTAAGCATTCACAAACACCTTATGGAGCACTAGAAAAATACCCTTTACAGGGTATTTGTAGGTACTATTAGTATTTGTAATTTTAGATAACCAAATGTTTGAAAACCAAGATCAAAGATGAAAAGAATATTTTTTATCACGCTAATTGGAGTGTTTATAACAAATATTCAAGCTCCAGCTTTTTTACATCAGACGATATAGTACATACTGTCCCAAAGGAATAGGAGGGAATAATTTGGCTAATTGAAAAAAAGTAATAATAAAATTAAAAAATTGGCTCGTCCTTAACCACCGAAAAGTAATCGCTATTTTTCATGCTACGAGCTATATACATTGCAGTTAGCATTAAATAAAAACAACTATCATGAAAAAATCAATCTATTTATTTATTACAATCGTATTTATGTCTTTTATAACTAAAGCTCAAAATGGATTGGACGAATCAAAACCATTAGGATTAGTGGCGTATTTAAATACAATTAAGGAAATTTCAGAGAATAAAATATTATGGTCTGAATCGAAGTTCATCGAGCGAAATTCTAAAAGGTTAGAACTGTTAAAAAACGCATCTATTACTGACGCTGAAAAATCTAAAATTAAATCTGAACAAAGCTCGGATATTCAAATAAGAGAGGAAATTCAAAATAAATATGCAACTTTGAGATGGAGAACAAATTTACTTATAAACCAATTTTCAGCTGATATAGTTGAAAAAAACAGTATGTCCCTTTATAGAAATATGGATAAATTTATAAAAGGAGACAAGTCTGAATTATGCTCAAAGTTGAAAAAATTTAATCCACTAATTTTAGAAATTGAAAATAACTACAACCAACTTTTTGATTCTAAATATCAAACAGAAGCAATTCAAAGTTTAGCTGAAGCACAAGAATTATTTACACTTGCTGGAATTAACCCATATACAATTTACAAAGATATTAAGGCTTCTAAAGAAAAGAAGATTTTAGCTCTTACAGGATATATTAAAGAGATGAAATTAAAGGCGTTGTCTGAATTAAAAGCAAAACCAAAAGAAGAGTAAGCAAAAAGCCTGCACATAGCAAAGAACTGAGGTAAAAAACAACTCTTTTCTTCCATAATTTGAGACAAAAATATTCCAGGCTCACAGATTCCTATGTTTGGATTCTTTGAGCTTTTTTTTATGCGATCTTAGTTCTGTTTACTTTGGTATTACAGACACATAAGTTTCATCATAGGGCAGCCCTGATCTGGCTATGGCAAAACACTGTTTTAGTAGCTTGTTGGCCACTGCAATCAGCGCTAGTTTCTTACTCTTGCCTTTGTTTACAATACGCTCGTAGAGCTCTCTGCATGCCTTGTTATGCTTACAGCATTAAAGGCGCACAGAAACAATAGATTCCGCAGCTTTCGATTGCCTACTTTGCTGATCCTTGCCCTACCTCTCACACTGCTGCCAGACTCTCTGGTGGTGGGCGTGATTCCCACATAGCTGCATAACTGTGAGGCCTTTTCGAACTTAGAAAAGCCATCGGTTACTACAATCAAAAACAAGGCTGTCTTCTGCCCTATTCCAGGTACTGAAGTTAGAAGCGTGAGCTGCTGCTGCTGATCTTCTTTTACCAGGGATAGGATCTTTTCTTCAATCGCTTTGACTTCCTTGTCCAGATGCTTCCTTTGGCGTTTTAAAGAACGGTACACGAACTTTGAGGGAACTCCCAAGGCTTCTTCTCCGTGGATCTTGTTCTTCACGGCAGTGCGCTGCTTTAAATAAGTGTCCAACAGGCGAAACAACTGTAGGCATTCACTCTGCACTTCGGTAAGCGCATTGTAGATGGGAACCTCGTTGGTCTGAGCATACTCACAGATCGCCTTTGCATCACTTTTGCCTGTCTTCAACTTAGCCAGTTTCATCTGGATAAAACGTTTGATGGACAAAGGATTGATAACTGATACTACGACTTCATTTTTGTAAAGAAACTGTGCGAGTCGGTAATGATAGTAACCTGTAGCCTCCATGGCTACTAATGAGTTCTCTGGTAGTGCTTTTAGGAACTTTTTAAACCCTGACTCATCATTGTTAAACTGCTGGTGCACGCTAAGGCTACCATAGACATCAAAAACATCTTTACTGATGTCAACTCCATAAGTTTCTTTATATTTATTCATAAGAACTGATTTATGAAAGAGCAATCTATCTTACTCACAACAACTTAAAAACGAGATCCAAAGTCTCACACCTGCCTGCCAGCAGGCAGGGAACTGAACGTGGTTGAGATAGTAAAAGAGAGGGGATTATCAATGTTGACGAAGTCCAGGCTTCACCGTGTATAGTAACCTTAATCCTCTCTTTTGTTCTTTCTGATTTATATCACAATTTAATAAGAATCAAACTTAAGATGTATATACAAAATAGCGCAAGTTACTGCTAATACTATAGCTTGAGTATTTTGAAAGTTTCTAAAATTTTTAATCGGACAAATTCCCCAAATAAGATCATTAGTACAACTCAAAAAATTCAGATGCTGCTTAATCGAAAATATTTTATAATTTGGACACTAGGTTTTATACACAAGGCCTGTGCAAACAATCAAAAAGAGCAGCATAAAATTAGAAACTACTAGCAGTTTTATTTATTACTCCGTAAAAAGAAAATGATTTTAGAACAAGAGCAAAAATTTAAAGAAGTACTTTCTAAAATAGAAGGAAAAATTAATGAACAAAGTTTTTTTAATAAGTTCTTAGAACTCTATCCAGCCGCCTGGAAAAAACATAAAATGGCATTTTCAAAATTTAAGAGCAGTAAACAATTTGGAAAAACAATTCCGTTACCAAAACCTGAAGTTTCTTTACGAAAGGAAATTAGGCTATGGCTTAAAAAACAATAAATGACGTCTTAAAGTGTTTGTAAAAACAGAATGGATAAAAAAACTTACCGCTCATCATCTTCACAGGATTTTCATTTGGTTGGTAATTTGCTAATTTAGTAGCTGAATCACTCAAGAAAATCGTAAACAAAAAGTTGGATAGCCATTGATGCAGCCAACAGCAAAATAGTTTAAAGTGGTTGAAATTATTAAACCTTAAAACGATGAAATCTAAAACACTAGTATGTATCGCCATAGCTTGCATATTTATTTTTTCTATAAGCATGGCGCAAGACAAGCCATCTCCAAAATCAGGAAACTTCGACATTGAAAAAGATTTATTATTAGCCCACTTTGATTGTAAAACTGATGTAGATGACCTTCAGACTGCAGCGGCTTTAGCTACATTAATGTCTCACACCAACTATTCAGAAATAAATTATCACGCTGTTGCTGGCACTTATGGCATTCAAGAAGGATTATATGTTCCACCTAATGATTTATTTCAACTCGCATTTGGAGACCACTGTACAGACGCACATGAAAACACGCAAAATGCTATAGCACAGGTTAAAGTGATCGCTACAGCAACCCTCAAAAACCAAGGTGATGTTTGGATTGCAGATGCGGGACAATCTGATTTTTCAGCAGAACTGATAAAAGCCATTCAAGCAGATTTACCAGATATGGATATGTCGCAGCGTATTCATATCGTACAGCACAGTGATTGGAACGAAGAAGTAACATCACCCGCTTATTTGGATTTTGTCAAGAAAAATATAGATTATCAGAAAATACCTGATGGTAACGGAGTCGGAAATGGAACACCTGGATTTAGATCTCCTGAATACCACCAATGGAAGGATAAAATCAAGAATCCAAAATTAATTCAAGTATGGCAGTTGGCTATTGATTTATCAAACAAGTACAATGGGAAAGACGGCAGGTACAACAATGAGGCAATTGCAGCAGGCGGATTGGACTTCTCTGACCTTTCTGAAGTTTGTTGGATATTGGGATTACATGACTTAAGGATACAAAACATTTTTTCAATAGTTATGCGCATTAAATAGATAGGCAGTAAGGATTGCAGCGGTATAAATAGGTTTTAGCCTCAGCTACTTCTATAAATCCTCACAGATGTTGATGGATTGGGTAGTTGTTAGATGAGGTGGTGTAACACTAAAAGTCATAACCAGCCATATGTACACAGATTATGGTAAACCGTAAGATTCCTTCCACATTTTGAAATAGATTTATACCCCTTAACAACTAGCAACAAAAGGAAAAGTAGGGGTGTTAACAAGGAGCAGGTGCTGTGGCAACAACATTACAAGCACATCCTCTTCACGACTAGAAAGATGCTTTTATCTCATATGTTAAAAGGCTATATATTATATTTGAGGCATATAGCCAGTCAGCAAAAATTACCTTAAAACTTTATTATGAAAAACCTGATTTCTTCAATAGTATTATTATTCACAATGACTCTAAGTGCTCAAGAACTATTTGTGGCTTATGAAAACGAAGACTACAAAAAGTTGAAAGAATTGTTAGAAAATGGTGCTGATCCAAATCAAATTAATGAATCTAATGGTATGACTCTAATGTTCGATACAGCTTGGGACAATAATCTTGAAATTGCACAACTTCTCTTCCTACATGGAGGTAAGGTTGACATGAAAAGCTCAAAGAATGATGTAACTCCTCTGTTACCGGCTTGCCAAGAAAACTCTTTTGAAATAGTAAAATTCCTTGTGGAAAATGGAGCCAATGTAAATCAAAAATATAAGGTAGCAGGAAATCAAACCCCAATTCGCTTTGCTTGCAAGACCGGAAATATTGAATTAGTCGAATACTTAATTAATAACGGAGCAAAAATAGAAGATAATCCTGATGACGGAATTACACCACTAATCCAAGCTTCAAGGAGTAACCACTATAATTTAGTAAAGTTACTGATCGATAAACGCGCTAATGTAAATGCACATGCTCGCGATAAAGAATGTGCATTGAATCAAGCCATTAAAAATGGTAATTATGACATTTCAAAATTACTAATTGACAATGGTGCCAAATTAACTTTAGAGGACAAAGATGGATATTCAAGCCTGAGATTAGCAAAGAAGAGTAAAGACAAGAAACTAATAAAACTAATAAAGGAAAACCTGAATTAAATTTTGCTAATTATGTATATTAAAAATAGCGCAAGTTGTTGATAGCACTAAGGTTTGGGCATTTTTGGAAAGTCGCCAAATTTTTAAATTTGACGATTTCCCAGCAACTAAAATAAATAGTAAATTTAAAAAGTCGGCTTGTATATCATCAGAAAAGTAAACGCTATTCAGCATGCTACGAGCCATATACAACACCGTTGTGGTTTATTAAAACACACTTAAAAAAAGAAAATAAAGACCACTAAAATGAATTATTTAAAAATATAAAAAAATATTATGGAAAACATATTTGAAGGTGTAATTAGATTTATAGTTGTAATACTAATTATATTTTTCTTATGGTTTATTCCTATTTGGTTCGGACTAAAATGGGCGAAAATCAAAGGAGTTTCTAAACTTTGGATGCTTTTTGGATTTCACCCAATGACTGGATGGATTGCGTATTTAATTTTGAGATACGGAATTGACCCAAGAAAACAATGTGATAAATGCAAAGAATCGATTAAAATTGAAGCTCAAATTTGTCGTTATTGCGGAAACCAAATGAGCCAAGAAGAGATAAATAGTTCAATAAAAGAATTTGAGGAAAGAAAAAAATAACAAACCACAACACCGTAGAAAAATAATTGAGGTTTTGTGCTAAATCAAATGTAGTTGTGTCTTTGCTACATCTGATTTTCCTACGGAAAATCCTCGCGTGCAAACCCGTAACTATCCTTACACATAAACCTCATTAAAAATTAAAAACAAACTAAATGAAAAAACTGATTACCTTAATTTTAACTGTTATTTTATTGACAAGTTGTGGAGTATCAATTAAGTCTTTAGTAGATAGTTCTGCAATAAAAGAACCTTATAAAAACCCACTAATTGTTATTCCATACGAAAAATATAGTAAAGAGAATTTTTCTGAAAAATTAATGGAAAAGTTGGAAATTGAGTTCTATAATGAAAATAAGAAAGTTGAATTTTTACTTGTCGAACAAGGGAGTGAAGAACTAGCTCTTAATCAAAATGACGATATAAACTCAAAAATTGATAACGCTATAAGAAATGATCCAAAAGATATTGTTTTGATTTTCAAACCGACAAATTTAGCATACTATAATGGCGCACTTCAATCAGCCACCTACCAACTGACTGGAATTGAATTTTTTACGAAAAAAGAAGTCTGGAAAGCTACATTTAATTCAAACAGCTCATTTGGACCTGCTTTATTTGCAGAAAAGTCAGCACAAAAAATTCTTGAAAAATTGAAATCAGATAAAGTATTATAAATAACTTTTGCTTAACACCGTATACACTATTTGCGGTTTAGTACTATTACAAGGTAGTGGTGTGTTTGCAGCATCTGATTTTTCTTCTGAAAATTCCCGCACATAAACCCGCAACTATTTTTATATAACAAGGTTGCCACCATATAAACCAACAGAATGCATAGAACAATAATCACACTTTTACTTTTAGCACTATTTACAAATTCGGGATATGCTCAATCTGAAAAAATTACTATTAAATCAGACAATTTAAGTGAGTCTAATTATCTGAAAATGGATGATTTTTATTTAACTCATTATTTATACATCGACCTATTTTTAAGAGAAAATCTGTTTCCAGAAGCAAGTTCAGAAGAAGTTTTCTCAATTATTAAAGCGCTTAAAAAATATGTTTCAGTTGATAATAATTTAGACATCGAAATTGAAAAGCCTGGAAAAAGAAATTACTTCATCCGATTTGCAATTTTAAAGAAAGATGATGGAACCGAACTTTTAATTGCTTTTACCAACTGGAGTGTAAAGGAAAAGAAATTTGAAAGAGAAATTAAAATAGAAAATGATTCCTATACGAGATGGTATTTTCTAAATGGAAATAAAATGACCTATAGAAAAGATATGTCCAATCAGAATGATTACTCCAATATGAGTAAAGCTGACTTGGCTAATGCTTATTTAATGGATGAACTATCTGATAACGACTCAGAGATAAAAAGCACATTAGATGAGGTGCTTAATCAAAAAGATTTAAGTGTGACAGATAAAATTATGGCGAATTTAATTCTCTTGAAATATCAAATTTTGCAAAGAGATAATGACAATGTGATTAAGCAAAAAGAGTACTTGAATGAACTATTTGAAAACAACAAATCGGAACCAAATCTCAGAGGAATAAAAATGGCATTTGATGCCACCAGCTTTCAAATAGAACTGATGAAATAAATACGGTATACAACAACTTATATATGATAATAGATAGTTGATTAATAGAAATTAAGGTATATATGCGAGTCCGCTAAATTTTTAAAGCTTGTGCTGAGTTTTTGTCGAAGTATGGCTTATAGAGAAAAAAAGACCTGCCTGCCGGCAGGTAACAAGAAATCAGCTGCGGCTGCCGGCTCGTGCTTCATCCGAAAGTAATTTTATATTTTGCAAGTTACGAGCCACACACAAAAACCTTTTATGCATTTGACAAAACCAATCGAAAAATGAAAGAAGTTGACAAAATAGCGTTTATTCAAACGAAAAACGGACAAATATTAAGCACAAAATCCAAAGGAAAATCTAAATACTATATTCCAGGAGGAAAAAGAAATTCTGGTGAAACTGATGAACAAACTCTTGTAAGAGAAATATCGGAGGAATTAAGCGTGCAAATTAATAATAAAACAATTGAATATGTTGGAACTTTTAAAGCGCAATCGGATGGGGAAAAAGAGGGGGTATTAGTCAAAATGACTTGTTACAAAGCCGAATATGAAGGAATTTTGAAACCTGCAAATGAGATTGAAGAAATAAAATGGCTAAATTATAAAGATTTGGATATTGTATCCGAAGTTGACAAAAAAATATTCGGATTTCTAAAAGAAAAATGTGAACTGAAATAAAGACGCATTATAATAACATATAAAAATAATTGCTAGATCTAGCCTACTTATGAAATTCCTCGTGGGCTTTCTATCGGGGATTTATTTATTAACTTTAGTGCTTGAAACACCTAACAAGCGATATACAACAACCTTGTAGCACATTTGAGAAAAACCGATGATTAAGTTTTTTACATTACCACTTTTAATGATTTTTTCGTTTCTGACTTTTGGAAATTTAACCTGTAGGCTTCCCTAAAAATAGGACAGTTATAAATTCGAATTTACTAACTTTAAATTCAAACTGTCACAATGAGAAACAGCAAATTTAACGAGAGTCAAATTATCAAGGCCCTCAAGGAAAATCAAC